>Ga0222714_10002287_pt1 | contig 20481 bp, 18 predicted proteins | sample C33_3DmetaG_FD_165048 | JGI IMG/M metagenome (GOLD analysis project Ga0222714, IMG submission 165048) | Estuarine water microbial communities from San Francisco Bay, California, United States - C33_3D | ecosystem: Environmental > Aquatic > Marine > Unclassified | place: USA: California...
ACTGTTCGGATCATTGGCGGGGAGTCCGCGTGCCGGGTTCGGGCCGGGCGGCAGAAACCCCGACAACCCCTATGCCAATCAGAACATCAGCCGAAATGCGCAATGTCCGTGCGGGTCTGGTAACAAGTACAAGCATTGCCACGGCGCAGTTGCGTAACGGTTTAGAGCGATAGGCAGCCGGAGCGATTGATGGCGGGCTTGGTCCCAATCGGGCTGGTTGCCGCCTTCTTCTTTACGGCCGTCTTATATGCCGCTGTGGGGTTTGGCGGTGGATCAACTTATGCCGCTTTGCTGGCATTGTCTGGGCTCGACTACCGCGTCCTTCCGTTGATTGCACTCGCGTGCAACATCGTAGTCGTTGCGGGCAGTACCGTGCGATTTGCCGGAGCGGGTGTGACGCCGTGGCGCGGCGCGATCGCGGTCACCGCTTTAGCTGGCCCTGCGGCTTTGCTTGGCGGGCTTACACCAATTACCGAAGCTCTGTTCTTCACACTGTTAGGGGCGAGCTTGCTTTTGACCGGCGCAACAATGGTGTTGCCGCAGTTTGAACGCCAGGACAGCGGCGAACCTTCGCGGCTTGTGCGCTTTATGCCGCTGTTTGCAGCGCCGCTTGGCTATCTTGCAGGATTAGTTGGTATCGGGGGAGGGATATTCCTCGCGCCTCTACTTCATCTTACACGTTGGCGAGAGCCCCGCGCGATAGCTGCGACGGCAAGCCTCTTTATTCTGGTAAATTCCTTGTTCGGCCTAGCTGGACAAATGTTGAAGCGTGGGCCCGATGCCTTCGCGGGGGCTCTCTACCAGAGCCTCCCGCTGCTCATCGCGGTTGCGATTGGTGGCCAGCTTGGCAGCTTGATGGCATTGAAGCTGCTGCCATCACGCTGGATCCGGTGGCTCACCGCAGGATTGGTGACCATCGTGGGCGCGCGGCTTCTGCTTGGCGGTTAGCCAGCCAGAAATGTCAGGTTTTGAAGAAAAGTGGCTCCCCGAGTTGGAGCCTAACCTCTAATGATTACAGTGCCTTGTAGGAATTATAAAGAACATAATATCAATATGTTATGTCTATTTTTGTAGATATCTATAGCCTGCAATAGCCAATCATATTTCAATTTTGAGCCAATAAGTGTATCTAAAAGTGTATCTAGCCGACACTCAGGAAACGCACTGCAATGGCGCTCACAACAGCAAAAGCAATCGACAACTGGAAGCCGAAGGGCGCACAGGAATTTAAGCCATGCGGCAATCGGCTTGGGCTTTATCTTCGCGGATCGGAGTCCGGCAGTAAGATATTCTATTGGCGCAAAGTTGGCCGCTGGTTCGCGCTAGGCGAATACGGAAAGGATGAAGGCCAGCTATCTCTCCCTGACGCGATAGGGCTTGCCGCTGAGTGTAATAAGCGATTCAAACAAGGGACGAGGCCAGAGGAGATTATAGGGGCCTACCGCGGCCTAGAGAGCATAACAGACAATATTCCGGCAGAGCCTAGCAAGGCGCGCCAGGGCCGAGTCCGAAAAGTGCGGGCGAGTGGAAAGATCCATACCTACGAAGATGCGTTCGAAGCATACTGCGCAGCTTATGAGGCCAACCGCCAAGCTGGGCCTAGCCGGAACCAGCCGCGAAGCCTGCACCGCTACCATGTGCCGAACGATTTCGCGAAGCTCCCCATACGAGAGATTAGGCGTGGCGACATCTTCGATTGGATGCTGGAGCTACTTCGGGAAAAGCACGAGACAGCGCGCAAGTTGCGCAGCCTAATGGACAGTGTATTTGAATTTGCCATCAATAAGGGCGCTTGCTCTGACAACCCTGTTCCATCGCAGCGTTCGTTTAAAATACCCATGCCCAAGCGCAAGCCTCGCGGTTCGCTGGTTTATACAAGGTTGCCGGAACTATGGCACTGGCTAGATGGCAGCAGGTCAAAGCTGACCACCATCATGGCAGTCAAGCTGGTTATGCTGTCTGCGCACCGCGTTGGCGTAGTGCAGGCTGCACGTTGGGAGCACATCGACCCAGATACGCGCCAATGGACTATCCCAGAGCGCGAAGACAAAGAGGCTAAGGGCTTAATGAAGTCGGGCAGGCAGCACACCACCACACTGCCCAAGGGCTTCATGGAGGAACTGCTAGCAATAAAGGGCAATACCCCTTGGCTGTTCCCGTCGCTGGGCAGCAGTGACTTCATAAGCGAACCAACCATCCGCAAACTGCTAAAGCGTTTTGACAGCGACATCACAGCGCACGGGTTCCGCAACACCTTTAAGACATGGGCGCGTAATGAAGGCTTCGCAGACTGGATCGCAGACGCATACGTCGATCACAGCTTGAAAGGGCTTGATGCAAGCTACAGGCGCGAAGATCCCGCCCGAATTGTTGCAGAGTGCGCCAAGGTTACTGAAACGCTCTATGAGTATTGCAAAAATGGGTAAGCTGGCAGACAGGGTAGCCGAGCGGACTCGCTCACGCGTTGAAGCACTGGCAATGGAGATTGCCGAGCGAGGCTTTGCTGCTGCCGAAGAATACGCTCGCAGTGCCTTTGATGACTCGAACGGGCCGCTGTCAGACTTGCGCCTGACGTGCGCCATTACCCTTATCGAAGACAGCCCAGAGGATGCGGCGCTTGCCGATCCGGCGATTGATGCAATCCTGCGCAAGCACTGCTCAGAAGCCATAGCGGCGGGCGAGAGCCTGTCCCCAGCGCTGAGCGACTTCGCGGCAAAAGCAATCCAGACAGAGCCGCAGAAGGCAGGGAAGGGCAGACGTGCTGCTTACAACGCATGGCAGAAGCTTGTGGTGATCCAAGTAATAACAGACCTGCAAGAGGCTGGCATTCCAGCATACCACGGCAAGGGGACGCTCGCTGACGCGCTCTTCTACGGAACCGATGCTGTGGCATCTGCCCTAGACGTATCTGAGAGCACTGTCCGAAGCTGGTGGAAGGGCCGAGGGGACATTTAATCGGCTATTTCGTGCTCCAAGTATCTGCTCGGAGATATGCATAAAGAGAGGGCTGGCTCTAACAAAGGAGACAGCCCAATGTCCGAATATATGATTACGGTAGACGAGGCAGCAGACCGCCTCTCAGTCCACCGCACCCAACTCTACAAGATGATCCGCGAAGGCCAAGTGCCTCTGCCGCGCAAGCTGGGCCGCTCATCCCGCTACCTTGCCAGCGAGTTCGACCAGATCGTTCGCGAGCTTGGAGCCGCAAACTAAAAGGCGCTGGACCCGAAGAAGTGGAAGATCCAGCGCCCATTAGGAAGCCCTAGACTTATACTTCATTGGATGAACCAGCGCTACCGAATGGGAAGCGCAAAATGCATCACGAAGACATTCTCAAGGCCGAGCCAGACGTTCTAAGCGCAGCGCTTGCCTATGCTGCAAAGGGCCTGCCGGTCTTTCCCTGCAAGCCGCACAACAAGAGTCCGCACACTGATCACAGTTTCAAGGATGCCAGCACGGATGCCGAGCAGATCGAACGCTGGTGGAAGCAATGGCCTGATGCACTGATCGGCATTCCGGCAGGCGAGAATACCCGCTTCTGGGTGCTCGACATTGACGATCCGGCGGCATTCGAAGCAGCCTGCAAGATAAGCCTGCCACAAACCCGCCGCGTGGATACGGGCAAGGGCTATCACCTCTATTTCAAGTGGGACGCCGACAAGCCGGTCGGGAACAAGCAACAGCAAGCCAAGAAGGACGGGGGCACGACTTGGCCTTTCCCAAGCCTGCCAGGCGCTGAAACACGCGGGGAAGGTGGCTACGTGATCGTTCCGCCATCTCTTCATCCCTCTGGGCGGAGATACGAGTGGCATGGCGAAGCCAACATAGTCGAAGCACCCAAGGCTTTGCTCGAAACAGTGCGTAAGGCTGAGGAGTCACCCAATCCATCGCAGACCCCGCCCAAGTCGGGCAGCACAACAGCCTATGGCCGCAAGGCTCTGGAGGATGAGTGCGCCAAGATACGCAGTGCTTCAAACGGCACTCAGGAAGGCACGCTAAACGATGCAGCGCTCAAGATAGGCGGACTAGTGGCTGGTGGTGAGATAGACCAGACAGAGGCACGGCAGGCTCTGATTGCGGCAGGCTGCGACATGGCATCGCATAATGACAGGGACCCTTGGACTCCTGAGAAGATCACAAAGAAGGTCGAGCGTGGGCTACAAGATGGCAAAGGGAATCCTCGCTCCGCTCCAGATCAGAGCAACTCAGAGCCTTGGCCTGAGCCGGTCGATCTGTGGGCCTCACCTAAAGCGCCCTCCCTGCCCGAGGGCCTCCTGCCAACTGTCATAGAGGACTTTGCCCGCGCCAAGGGGGAGAGCATGGGGTGTGACCCTGCCGGGATCGCGATGGCAGCGTTGGCATGCTGCGCTGGGGCCATCAGCGACGAGATCAAAGTGAGGCCCAAACCTAACGAGAGTTGGACCGAAGCTGCTCGTATCTGGGTTGGGTTGGTCGGCAATCCGAGCACCAAAAAGAGTCCGATCATAGGCCAAGCGATCAAGCCTCTACGGAAACGCGAGGCGGCATTCGCAGATGAGCATCGCGAAGCAATGCGCGAATATCAGGCGCTGCCAAAAGAAAGCCAGCAAGCAAGAGAGGCTCCGATCAGAGAACGGCGGCTGGTCGAAGATGCCACCATTGAATCTCTTCAGAACGTCCTGAAGGATACGCCCCGCGGCATCATGTCAGTGCAGGATGAGATGACCGGCTGGTTTGGTCGGCTGGAGAAATATTCAAGCAATGGCGGCAGCGCGGCCGATCGAGGCTTCTGGCTCCAAGCATACAATGGCGGCGGCTATTCCGTGGACCGAGTCGGGCGCGGGTCATTCCACATCCGAAACAACTCGATCAGCCTTGTGGGCGGCGTTCAACCAGACCCGATTCGCAGGCTCGCGAATGGCTCGCACGATGATGGCCTGATCCAGCGAATTATCCCCGTGATGTTAGCGCCTGCCACCTTGGGCAGCGAGGTCAGCAGCGCAGAGGCGGAGCAGCGCTATCGCGACCTGTTCGACCGGCTGGAACTGCTCAAGCCACCGCATGATGAAAGCGTAAAATACTATGCCCAGCCACCTGTGGTGACGATGTCAGCAACCGCCCAGGCACTGCGCTTCGAATTGGAAGCCGAGCACATGGAACTGGTGCAGGCGTTCGAAGGGATGGCCTGTAAGCTGGCAACGGCACTGGGCAAGCACGATGGCCTGTTCGCCCGCCTGTGCCTGATCTGGCATTGCATCGAAACAGAGCAAGGCACCACGGTCGGCTCCGAGATAGGTCAGGACACTGCACAGCGTGTCGCAGCCTTCCTGCGGCACTTCATACGGCGGCACCTGTACGCCTTCCACATTGGCGTTCTGGGCATGGCTGGCGTGCAGGATGAATTGCAGAAGATGGCCGCGTGGATTGTCGCCAAGCAAATCAAGACAGCCACCGCGCGCGAGGTGCTGGAAGCGGGGCAGGCATTCCGAGGCTACAGCGCCGACGAGGTGAGGGTGCTGTTCGAAAAGATGGAGGCATTCGGCTGGGGCAATGTGACCGTTCCAAGCGGCAGGGCATACAAACCACACTTTCAGGTGAACCCGCGTGTCTTCGAATTGTTCGCCCAGCGCGGCGCCGCAGAGTTAGAGCGGCGCGAGACTGCGAAAAGGCTGATGGCCGAAGCTTTCGAGGTGCGGCGGCGGTGACTTGGGCTAGTTGCTGTCAAGTGCTGCTTGCGCACGAAAGATATATGAATCCTCTCTCTTTTATATGTATTCTCTCTCTCTGAATTTACCCTTCACGCGCAAGCAGCACCTGACAGCAAAGTCTGAGAGGGGTTAGAGCGAAGCAATCCGCCGGCATTCATTCCGCCAGTAGGCGAAGTCGAAGACCTTCTCTCCTTCGCGATCGATCCTCTGCTTAGAAGATGCCTACTGCCAGTTCGGCCCAGATCGCGACAAAAGCGAATGCAATGAAGCCAATTGCCAGTCCCCTCTGAAGGTCTGTCTTCGAAAGTCGGGCTGACACCTCCAATGCGACTCCCGTAATGAATAGCATCAACCCCATGGCGCCGAAATCCTCGGGGCCCCAGTTTACCTCGCTGGTGAACTGCATCGCAATGGCTGGAACAAGCAGCATGCCTGCAGCGATTAGGAAGAAAATCCATCGACCGGTTTTATGGATGGGGGAGTGCTGCACTTTCATTTCACCTCACCTTGGCCCAAAGCCTCGGCATGGCGTGGGCCTTCGATCTGGGTTGCGTTGTGATTGTCGTTCATGGCTCCAGGCTAGAGCTGGGCGGGTGAATTGGGGGTGAAGACGGACCTAAAAAATGCCCCGAGCGGGCTTTTTTGGACATCCACTCGGGGCTTAGTCGAGGAACTGGCTAGGCCAATCCCTTCGGGTAGCAGTGAGTGATTACGCCGTCTGTTGTGGGGGGCCATTGATCTAGATCAAATTCCAGCGGCAGAAGGTCCGCCGCTTAGCGGGTCCTTCTGGGAACCTTCACGCCTCGGGGTCTTCTATGCCCAGCGTTCCTCGACTGGCTCGACTTTCCAAAACTATTAAGACCACGAGGAAAATGTAGATATTCAAGTGCGCTGTTCAGTGAAGGGCTTTGCGCAAGCCTTGGCGTGCAACCAGCCGGTAACTTCGAAGACCTTCAGACTTTTCGTAGCGCATGCGCATGGCTGCTCTAAAACATAAAAATCATAGCACTATCACTTGCCAAGGTTGGGGTCGGGCGTTCGAATCGCCTCGCCCGCTCCATTTTTCTCTAAATAATTCAGAATACTGTTTGGCCGAACGCTTGCGATAGTCTGCTTACACGCGAGTCGTCGCCTGCGGGTGTAAGCAATATGTAAGCACGATAGACTGCAGCTCTGGTGCGGCGAATCGTTCGCAAATCACACAAGTAATTCAGGATCGTTACAGAAGCACCCTCCGGCCACCTGGGTGGTTCTAAGCTTATGAGGGCAATGCAGACGTCGTGAAACTTGCAATTCCAAGATGCGGTAAAGCTGTCCTAGTTATCTGTGCTGCCCATTGTTCCTACATCTGCGCCATCGTCAAAACGAATCCTGAGACGCTCAATAATGGACCGTTGATGGTCGGTGAAGGAATGACTTGCAAAGTCAGAAATGAAAACTTATGAAGGAAAAGTGAAACGTTTCATTTCTGTGACAACGGTCACGTCAAAGCAATCAGGGAGGGCCCTCAAATATGCGTAGATTCTTAAAAGACATTCGAGTGAGTGCTAGTGCGGTAGCGGTGGTTGCCGCTCTTGCTGCTGTGCCAGCCAACGCACAGGACGCGGGAGATGCTTCTGACCAAGATGCAGAGATACAGGCCGATGCTGACGAGGGCGAGAACACGATCGTGGTACTCGGGCGGAAGTTTGGCAGTGGTCTTAGCCGCGCTACTTTCGAGTTAGGCGTAGAAGACATCGAATCGGTAGCGCTCGGCGCAGACATCTCGGCGAGCCTTAACCGCGTGCCGGGCATTCAAGTCTCAACTGGAGACCCGCGAGGAGGCAGTTTTTCTTTCGAGCTCTTTCAGCGCGGACTAACCGATGAACAGATTGGTTTGTCGATTGATGGGATTCCATCAGGCGATTCGCGATTCAATGGCGGTTCACCGCCAAACCGCTTTGTTGAAAGCTCGAACGTAGGTGGTATCGTCGTGTCACAAAGTTCGGGCGAAATTGGCTCCCCATCCCGCTTCGCATTGGGCGGTTTCATCAATTTTCAAACCGAAGATCCTACAAACGACTTCGGCGTCGAGCTTGAAACCGGTTACGGCTCCTTTGATTTTCAGCGGGTCTTCTTGCGATTGGATACCGGCGAGATCTTGCCTGGGCTGACATCATATGTCAGCTATTCCTACAAGGAGAACGAGGTTTTTGCGGGTCGCAATGCGCGTTCGTCCGAGCGTCATCACCTTGAGTTCAAAGCCCTCAAGGAGTTCGATGGCGGTTCTACGATCAGGCTGCGCGCGAGCTACAACGATCTGGCAGACAATGATCTCAACATCATTAGCCTAGCCGAATTCAACGACAATCCGGATAGCGATCGCGCTGGCGACATATTGACCGGTATTCCGTCAATCGACGCAGATTTCGGTGGGGCGTTGGGCGGAGAGCGTCGAGACTGGCTCGTCTACCTCAATGGTGACTTTGTCCTGTCTGACAGTGTGAGTCTGGCGGTAAACCCCTACTACCAAAGCCTGCGTGGATTCTCTAATCGTTATCAAGACAGTCAGTCGATTTTGGATGGCGGTGACCCACGAGCCGTAACTGGTTTTGATGCATTGGGCGCAGCTATCAGGCCCAACCTGACCGAGTTGGAAGATCCGGATGTGCTTGGTGGCCCGGCAGATTTGCGCGTCACGCCTCGAAACCGTGATCGCTATGGTGTGACCAGCGAACTGAGGTTCGAGCCCTCCGATATACTCACCTTTCGCACAGGCTTGTGGTATGAAAACAGCCAGGCAAACGAGGATCGCAACTTTTTTGCGATCACGAATTCAGCCCAGAGCATCGATTTCAATCAGTCTGATTTGAATTTTGTCGAATATGAGCGCGATATCGAAGTTGATACCTTCCAGCTATATGGTCAGGTTCAATTGTCGCTGCTCGATGATCGCCTCAAGCTGGACGCTGGTGTGACCTATCTCGATATCGGCTACGAAGCCCAGTCTCCACTGGAATTCAGCACCATTATCGACTTCAGTCAGGACTCAGGATTGAATCCAAAATTCGGATTGTCTTTTGCTCTGACTGACGAGCTTGAAATCTATGGTGGATACGCGCAGAACTTTGCCGGACTACCTGAGGACGTTTTCCTTGGCTCATCGGTGGCAATTACGCCCGATCTTCTCGATCCGATTGAAACTGACAACGCTGATATCGGATTGCGTTGGGTCAGCGATTTGGGCGACACCGCCGCAGCATTCTCGCTGCAGGGCTACTGGGTCAATCTGAAGAACAACATCGGATCGATTCCAACCGACCCTAACGCGCCTCCACCAGATATCGTTCGCGGCAATGTTAGCACCATTGCTGCCAACATTGGAGGGCAGGAAACCTACGGTATTGAGGCAACCGCTTTCCTGGATTTCGGTAATGTCGATCTCTATGGGAGTTATTCGTACCAAGATGCTCGGCACGATGACCCGACCGATCCAACTGCTATTGCGGCGCTTGCCAATGTTGGGGTGATTGCAGGAGAAGATGTGAGGGATATCCCTGAGCACAGCTTCTTTATCGATTTGGGCTGGGAGCCCCGCGACAACGTTAGGTTGTCGGTTAGCGGAAACTATGTGGGAAGCAGAGTTGGCGGGCACATTATCGCGCCTGGCTTCTGCAATCCATTCTTCTGCTTTGGCCCCGATGGAAACGGCGTTCAGGGCCTTGAGGCGGTCGGAATCGAGGGACTTCCAGATCGCTTCTTGGTAGCGCTTACCGCTAGCTATACTATCGATAATGATGGCGGGCTGCTTGATGGCACAAGGTTCCAACTGAACGTCGACAACCTGTTCGATAAGAGTTTTATCACTTCAGCGTCGGGCGCAACAGCAACTCTACCGGAGTTCGGTCTAATAGGCGGTCAAGGCAACACATTGGATCGATACTTCATCGGCGCGCCGCGTAGCGTCACCTTCTCGGTCAGCACACGGTTCTAGCGAACTCCTGCAATAACTTGTGAAAGGGCTGAGCCGCGTGGCTTGGCCCTTTCCTAATTGAGATATCATGCTGACCAAGATCGCATTTGATGCCGACGACACACTGTGGGATGAAGCCCATCTGTATGAACACGCGGAACACAAATTCCTTTCTCAGGTATCAAACTCGGCAGGTAGGCCCGAGATGCGCAAGCAACTGCGCACATTCCACGCCACGAGAATATTAGAGTTCGGGTACGGTCCGAGGGGTTACAAAAGAGCTCTCGCCGCATTCAGCGAGGTGAGTTTTGATCGCACTACGTGCAGGCTCGCCAAGAGTCTTGCGAACACCGTGTGTGATGAAATTGAATCAGCGCCCATTCAACCCTTGCCCGGCGTTGTGACCTCACTTGAAAGGCTCAGTGGCTCTTTCGAACTCATCTTGATCACTAAGGGCGAGGAAAACTTGCAGAGATCGAAGCTCGAAAGATCAGGCCTGGGAAACGCTTTCGGTAGGGTCATCGTAGTCGAAGAGAAGGATCAAGAACTGTATGAGAGAGAGTTCGGCCGACCCGGTCGAACTCCTCATGCGGCAATGATTGGCAATTCACTGAAGTCAGACATTGCTCCGGCGATCGCCGCAGGTGCGTATGGCTTACATGTTCCAAGTGAGCGGCAATGTGCTCTGGAGGTTTTCGAGGGCGAAATTAGCGGCCAGTTGATGATGACTTTTCGAACTGTCGCGGAAGCTACTGATTGGCTGCTTCGTCATCGTTGATCGCAAATACCGCTATTGTCGTAGAAATCCCATCCGAGAAATTGTTGTCTTCGACAAGCACTAGGGACCGACGGCCATCCGGCAGGTCGGGCCCGAATGTCATGCCTTCAAAGTTTGCGCGTGCGAAATCACCGAAACCATTCACATCTGCCAAAAGCTGTTTGTCCAGTCGAGTTTGTACTGATGTCGGGAAGCTACAGAAAATCCTCTGATGGAACGTGAAACTGCCATCTGATTGCTGTAGTCCAGACCGTTCTAATGCGAGAAAACGGGTGCGTCCAAGTGCCAATATCTCACTCAGACCATTGTCCGACAAACGGCCGGGAACGTGGTTGGCAATTGGCTCCAAGCGATAGCGGAGCGACTGCTGCATCTTTCCACTGCCGTCAATTGCGATGATTCGCACATGAGCGCCTTTTTCGGCCGTTGGCGGATTGCCGTCCTGAAGTAATGGCGCTTCCAATCCTACCCAAATCCACTTTTCGTCCGGGTCGATTGCCAGGCCCTCTAGCGAACGATTCGGCCTCGGCCCTTGGTCGCGATCTGTTTGTGGTTGCAATGCAGAAGGCAGCGAGATGTTTGAAATGATACCATCAACGAGGTCCAATCGCCGCAGACCTGCGGGGGTATTCTCGTCGCCTTCAAAGGCCCACCAAATCATCGATCCAGCGTCCGATGATCGGACCGCTTCCGCATCCACTGAGTACGGCATGCCCAATTCTTCTTCGAGAGAGTTGAGCGTGAGCGCGCCTTCAACAATAACTGAGATTTCTTCGGATGAGTCCAAAGTCAGCTTAGCGGTGAATATGGTGGGCCCGCCATTCGGTCCTCGGTCGTCGCTGATTAGGAGCCAGTCATTGGTCGGTGGAGAGAAATGGATTCCTGAAATCCCGCCAAGCCGGGCGCCACCAACGATCAGATTCGGTTCAACGGAAACTTCGCCCACCAATTCAATAGAGCGTATCCCGCACTCATTCGGTGGAGTTATGTCGTTGAGGCCAGAGCGTGGGGGATCCTCTAAAAAAACACAGCCACTCGTTATCACTCCCAACGAGCATAGAAGTGATAGGGACTCCTTGCTCACTGTGCTTCGATCGTGCCTTGATACTTTTTCGGAACAGGAGCGCTCGAAAACCGCTCTGACAAGGCCTTCAAGAACTGTTCGACAACTTGCGCGCGATCCACCTCACTGCAGAAGCGCTGCGTCCTGCGGCTTTTGTTCTGAAGCTTGAGAGACTGGCCACGTAGGTCACCTGCAATCTCAACGCCAAGCGCGGTCTCTTGACATTCAAACAAATCCGGGTTTGTAAAACAGACTGCGGCAGCCACATCATGTAGCGCAAAGCCGTCAATACCGTCATACTCTCGATAGATGGCCTCATAGCCTTTCGAGATGTCGCGTAAGAACTGCCCTGCTGCTCCGGCGCGCGACGGCAGGTCATCAGCTTGAGATGATGAAAGAATGCAGTCACTCGACACGTCGAGGCCGACTGCAGTCACTGGCCAGTTAGCCCTCAATACAGCCTCGGCTGCCTTTGCGTCATAATAAAAATTTGCCTCTGCGTGCGGCACAATATTTCCGGTTCGTCCCCTAGTTCCAAAAGCGCCGCCCATAATCACGACCTCCTTTATCGCATCCACGATATCGGGCCTGTACTCTAGAGCGAGGGCCAAGTTGGTGAGTGGTCCGATTGCTAGGAGCGAAATCGCGCCAGGAGATTCCAATACAGCATTGGCAATCCATTTCCAGGCCGGCACGCCGGGCGGAGGCATTGGATGATCTGCTGAGAGGTTGCTGTCGCCAAAACCGTCCTCTCCATGGACTTTCAATTCCGGGACGATCCGATCGCCGCTGAGAGGTCTTTCTGCGCCGGGTATAACTGGAACATCAAGCCCGAACCTTGTCACTAGGTAGTACGCGTTACGTGCCGTGATAGCTTGCCCGCCATTGCCGAACACCGTTGTGATCGAATGCAAATCAATGTCATTGCAGGCATGCAAATAGAGAAGCGCCATAGCGTCATCAATGCCTGGGTCAGTATCGACGATGACCTTCCGCTTGCGCGGCCCTGAGTGCACATTGTTGCTTTGTTCGTGCACCATCGGCGTTAGCCAAAAACCGCGCGGCAAACCGCTTCACATTTTGCCAGATCAAATCGTCCATCTGTGCGAACCCCCGACTCCATGTCGATGAAATACTGGGCACCATCCGGCGCAGCTATTGCAGAAATAACCGAAGCTACGTTGTCGGAGTTGATACCGCCGGAGTAGCCGCAGAACGGACCTTTCTCACTTGGCAAAGAGGGCCATCGATCAGGCGTCTTCCCAGTTCCAAATGATGTGTCGTATAGCCAATCAAGCCGACTGTCGGAGGGGAATTCAGTCAAGGTTTGCAACATTGACCGCAATCCTCTCGACCGCCCAAATCGCACTACGTTCTCGATCTGGTCAGGCGAACTCCCGGAAAAGCCGTGGTTTACTTGAATCCTACGGAATCCCGACAGATCGACGGTTGCCGCATTGGGTTGGTTGGCAATCTTGCTTGCTTGCTCGCCACATACATGGGCTGCAAACTTCAGGCCTGAGCTGGTGAGAAGTTTGCGACGAATTTCGAGATTGGCGAAAAGAGCATCGTCGGTCTTGTCGTCATCAACAAGCACACCCCATTCAATTGGCCAGTGTGCTGCTAGAGACTTCATATCCGCGATTGTGTCAGCGGTGTCGACACCGGTGAAGGCAATAAATGTTGGTTTCGCAAACATAAGTGATCCTAAAAAATTATGCTGATTAGCCCGATGATCGTGCCGGTCATGCAGGTGGTCAAAAATGCGGCAAGGAGGGCTTTAAGACCGAGTTCGACAATCTCGTCCTTCTTTTCAGGGGCCATAGCGGTGAGCGTGCCAATAAGGATCGCGACACTTCCGAAATTGCCGAAGCTACACAACGCGTAGGTGGCGATAAGCGTACCCCGCTCAGTGAGTGTGCCATCGGGGAGATCGACTAACTGGGCGTAAGCCACCACTTCGTTCAACGTGACCTTTGTTCCGAGCAAAGCGCCAACCGTTCGCAAGTCCTCCATGGGAACACCCATCAACCAAGCAACTGGCGCCAGAAGTGTCCCGAAAATCGAGGTGAGTGTCACCGGTTCGCCTGCGGTGGGTATGAGACCGAGGATGACATTGAGCAGATTGATGGAGCCAATGAATACGATGAGAAGTGCGATGACATAAGCCGCGATCCGAACCGCATTGATTGTTCCGTGGGTCATCGCATCAAGGCTGCTTTTGTATGTGCTTTCGAGCGGTATTCGCTCATAGTTGCGCACTATCTCGCTAGGGATGATAACTCGTGCCAACGTGATTGCCATCGGTGTGCTAATCAGCGAAGCGGTCAGGAGCTGGGTAAAGGCACCCGGAACTTTATCGGCCAACATAGCGCCGAGTAAAATCATAGTCGAACCCGCTATGACGGCCAGACCGTCGACCATGATTATGAAAAATTCACCTCGACTGAGTTTAGGCAGCATTGGGCGGACAAGGAGCGGAGCTTCAATCATTCCAAGAAAGATGCATGCCGACGTTGATACACCAACGGGTCCGCTCACACCGAAGAGTCGACCAAACAACCATGCTGCACCCCTCACGATCCAACGCAAGACGCCCCAGTGCCAAAGTAATGCCGCCAATGCGCTCACGAGAAGCACTGCCGGGATGACCTGCAAAGCGAAGATAAACGTCGATGCTTCAGGATTTGTTCGAATAAACGGCTGTTCGCCACCGCCAAGATAGCCGAACACGAAGATTGCCCCGCTTTCAGCAGAACGCTGAAGATTATCCACACCATATGCGAGTTCACCCAACGCAGTAACGACCGCTGGGACGCGTGTTAGTACCAAGGCAAAGATTATCTGTGCAGCCAGGCCGCCAGCGATTGCTTTGTAGCTTATCGCGCGGTGATTTTCCGAGATTGCCCATGCAAACCCGATGAATACGGCAAGCCCGAATATGCCTCTAAGCAGATCACTATATGGCACGTTTCGAGCATTCCCTCCCAAGAGATTTGAATATGGCACACTTGCCATCTCGAATAATGAAACGTTTCATATATGGCGATTGTGAAAGTTGCAATATGAGAAAATCCGCTCGTGAATCAGACTGCTCGGTCGATTTCTGTACGTGTTGGCATAGCACAAGCTGCTCCTTGCCTTCCAACGGCCAGCGAGGCGGCCCGATTTGCTTTCGCCACCGCGTCGATAATGGGGCGACCGCCCGCCAGACTAGAGGCTAACACTCCGCAGAAACAGTCTCCTGCTCCGGTAGTGTCAACGACCGAGACGCTATTTGCTGGAACTTCGGTACTTTCATCGCCCGATACTACTCGCGTTCCGTTGGGTCCAAGCGTTACTATGATGTGTTGATCGCTTCGATCAATCAATCGGCGTGCTGCTTGAGTGATGGCTTTAGGATTATCGACAGGCACATCGCATGATGCAAAAAGGGCTACTTCGTGTTCGTTTAATACGACGACATCGCAGTGATGGAAGAGCGACCTTGCATCTCGCAATGCCGGGGCACCGTTGAGGATGCACAATTCTCCCGCGCGCTTCCCAGCTTGCAAAAAACGAGAGGCCACTTGTAAATTCACTTCGAGCTGGGTCAGGCGAACTTTGGGAGTGATCCTAGGTAGTCCGATCTCTGCTTTGTTTGCGCCACTCGCTACCAGAATGGAATTCTCGCCTCGTCTATCGACAGCGATATGCGCAACGCCAGTGCCCAAGTCACTGCGCCGTTCGAGATTGTTGAACTGGATATCTTCGTTCTGGAGAAAGTCGCTCAGGAATTGCCCCTCCAAGTCATCACCGATAGCGCCGATTAGGCTTGTCCTAGCTCCGGCACGAGAAGCCGCGACAGCTTGGTTGAGTCCCTTTCCACCAGGCCCTTTGGACATTCCGTCGCAAAGCAAGGTCTCACCGGCCTTGGGTAAATCGGCGCATCGAAAGACCATGTCGACATTCAAACTGCCCAGTACGGCAACATCTATAAGGCTCATTACGCTATCCAGCTAAACGTTTCACTTTGTTTCACTGGCTATCGTGTCCTGCGTTCGATAACAATACCCTCAGCTAGAAAAGGGGCAGAGGCTTGCGAAAGAAAAGACCAACACTAAAGGATGTCGCTAAGGCTGCGGGTGTCTCTGTCGCCAGCGCATCTTATGCAGTAAACAAAACTGGGTCGCTGGGCCAGGACACGCGCGAATATATCTTACGCGTTGCCGAGGAGATCGGCTATCGACAAAATCTGGCAGCTCGAGCCGCGAGAACCGGACGCTCAGGTGCGATCGGCCTAGTCGTTCCCGACATGACCAACCCATTCTTTCCGAGCCTGGCCCAAGCCGTCATTCAAAGGGCGCGGCAAGGCGGGCATAGCGTCTTGGTCACAGACACCGAAGGTGATGTCGATCAGGAAACGAAGATCATTCGCCAACTGTTGGATCGTGATGTCGATGGAATCGTTTGGTTTCCCGTCAACGATTCCAACCACCTTGGCGAGTTATCGACCGACGTTCCCTTTGTTGTGATTGACCGCAGTGTTCCATCCCTAGAGTGCATTCACGCGGACTACATGGAAGGCGGGCGCCTCGCAGCGCAGCATTTGATCGACCTCGGTCACCAGCAAATTGGACTGATCTCCGGACCTTCAGATGTAAAGAGTATGCGAGATCGTTGTGACGGGGCGGTGCGAGCGATCACCGAAAGTGCTGCTCTCGCCTTCACGGTTGAAAACGCGTTCTCGATAGAGCTGAGCAAAGATGTAACCGACGCGCTGATTGCTAGAAAGGCGACGGCAGTTTTTTGTGCCTCCGATTTAATTGCTCTTGGAGTCTTGAAATATGCCCGGGAGGTAGGAATCCGAATACCGCAAGACCTTTCGATTGTGGGCTTCGATGATATTCCTTGGGCAGAATACTGCACGCCCGGTCTGACGACGATTGAAATGCCGGTTGAGGAGATGGCGACGGAAGCCGTCGACACCGTGCTCAGCCGAATAGATGGCGATATTGAAACCAACCGTAGGGTGGTTTTTGGGGTGAGTCTCATTGTGCGCGAGTCGACGGAAGAATCAGCTACATAGAGGGTCGCCAACTGTCATTTGATTGACTCCTGAAGTGAAACGTTTCACTGACTGTGCGGAGTTTGGGAGTTAGGTCATGTTCATTCGGAAATTTGGCGGGAAAGTCTTTTGCCGCCCGGAAGCTGGAAAACGGAATATATGGGCATTAATAATCGGGACCGCGCTATGGACGGCAAGCGCCCCGAACTCGACCGCGCTCGCTGGTGAACCTGGTCGTAGTTCAAGTGCCGTTGAAAGCACGGCGAATACCAGTTCGGCCCCGTCAAACTCTGTGCAGACAGTGGATTTGCAAGAGGTTGTGGATGAAGCACTTCGGGCATTAGAAAACTCAACTGTTCGACGCGTTCTGCTGGTTTTTGATATTGATAATACTGTCCTGACTATGCCCCAATTCCTTGGGGGCGATCGATGGTACAATCACCAAGCTGCGCTTCTTGCCGAGAACCGCAATCCGGATTTCGCCAGTTTTGATGAGTTGTTTGAAGCGCAAGGGGCACTTTTTTCGGTCGCTGGGATGAGGCTGACGCAACCGAATGGAGCAAGCCTGATCGCTGAAGCTGAGGCGGCTGGGATAGACGTTGCGTTTCTAACGGCGCGAGGGCCATCGTTTTTCGATGCGACGCGGCGAGAGCTCAGCCGGAATGACATCAATTTTACGCCAGTCCATACGTGTTCGGCGATCCTTTGCGATTTGGATGGTATCTTGGAGGACGCTGACATTCGGCGTGCTCTTCAGGCTTTCGGAGCTGTCCCGGATAGTGAAACCTATCGGCGGGTCGCACTACGCGGCGGCGTAATGATGGTTGCAGGTCAGGACAAGGGAGAGATGTTGCGCGTGCTGCTCGCGACGTTGGTTCACACGCAATACGACCATATCGTATTCGTTGATGATGCAGAAAAGAACATCGAAGCCGTTGCAAGTAACGGCCCCCCGATCCCAACATCAATTTTCCACTACACCCGGATCGATACCGACGTGACACCTTCCGAGATCCGTCAGGCTCGTGGTGAATGGCAAACTTTGCTTGCATCCATCTGCACTGCGATGCGCAGCAGGCTTTGCGACAGTCCTTCGGCCATGTCTTCAACGCAATAGAGCATGGGCATGGAACCGAAAAAGGTCGTGGTCAGCGGGTTCGCTACGCTTGATTATGTGGTGCAAAGTTCGGAGCCATTCAACGGCACCGGGACAGTCCTAAGCGAACTTGGTGTTGCAAATGCATGGCCGCGAGCTGGTGGAGCAGCGCTTTACGCTTCAAGACGGATCGCAGCGGCCGGGCACAGGTCGTTCGCGTTAACTTGGATCGGCGATGATGGGGACGGAGGGCACTACCTTAGAGCATGCCAGAGAGACCAAATATGTCGCGAAGCAATCCAACAGAATAGAGGGTTCAAGACTCCAAAATGTATCCTCATATACCGCCCGGACGGTGACTATGGTTGCTTGCTCGACGTCGGTATCGGGGGAACCGAAAAACTGTCCAAAGAGCAGATCGAGGTCGTCAGTAATGCCGACCATCTCTGTATAACTGCTGGCCCTGCCCACGCGAGTATTGAGGCACTGAAAGCATGCCCGCCCGACGCAAGTGTTAGCTGGATCACCAAACTTGACCGTAATTCTTTCCCGCCGGAGCTTTGCCGCCTTTTGGCTGAACGGGCATCTATAATCTTCTGCAACGCAAGCGAACGCCGTTTTCTTGAAGAATCCATGATCACCGATTGTACCAAGAAACTTACCGTTATTGAGACCCGTGGGAGCGACGGGGTGGCCATTGATTCACCGGAAGGAAACCGGTTGTTGCCAACAATGCCAGTTGATGTCAGTGATGCTACTGGTGCGGGCGACACCTTAGCTGGAGAGGTCCTTGCACAGTATCTGACTGGAAAAGTCACTATTGATGAGGCAGTGGAGAAAGGTATGGCAGCAGCACGCGATCTTCTTCGGTCACGGAATAATCTTGGGATGAGCGACTCCAGGTGACTGTTCGAAAAACCTTTATCTCAGCTGACACGCTTCTCGAAGATTCCTTCAAACTGGCAAAGCAAATTCTCCGCTCCGGCCTTCGTCCAAGCCACATTGTCGGAATTTGGCGAGGAGGAGCGCCAATCGGAATTGCTGTGCAAGAATTTCTCGAATTCCGGGGTGTAGCATGTGAGCATAGCGCAATCAGGACGTCATCCTATACCGGGATCGATTGCCAGGAACCTACCGTGAAGGTCTATGCGCTTGGATATCTGATAGACACTCTCAATGCGGAAGATGTGTTGCTTGTTGTTGACGATGTCTTTGACTCAGGCAGGTCTATCGAGGCTTTTCTGAGCGAACTTGGAGCGAAGTGCCGTCGGAATATGCCTCAAACAGTCAAGATCGCCACGGTCTTCCACAAGCCTTCGCGCAACAAAACGGACTTGGTGCCTGATTACTATGTGGAGGAAACGGAAGATTGGTTGGTTTTTCCGCATGAACTGCAAGGGTTGAGCAATGAGGAAATCCGCGCTCATAAGCCCGCAGCGGAACAGATCCTCCAGTCAGACTAGAAGCCATTCAAACCGCGGCGGTGCAACTCAAGGGTTCGCACCGTTCGCAATCCACCGACCCAACAGATCTCTTTCTTCTTGCGTCATACCTGTTGCATTGCCGAGAGGCATCGAATTGGTTTTGACTGCGCGCTGATCTATCAGCGACGCCGATCGGTGCACATGTTCAAGCGTATCCAATCTTAGTCCAACCGCCGGTTCTGGAAACGCAGGATCGGTTGGGTTTGCACTGTGGCAGGAGGCACAGTGTTTTTCGATAATCGGCGCAACGCTTGCGTAGGTTAGCGGGGCCGAACCCGAGGTGGTCGACGATGACCGCCTGCCATCGCGCTCCAGCGATATGTAGGTCACGGCACTCAGGGCGAGGATGACAATGAGCAGGTAAAGAGGCTCGGGAACCCTGCCACGGTGCCGAAGATTGAAGGCGTGGCGGATCGCTACACCGAGCAACGCCAGCAGTCCAAGAACCAGCCATGGCCGGTCGGCCCCATAGGTCATCGGATGATGCTGGCTGATCATGATGAACAACACCGGCAGGGTCATATAATTGTTGTGCACCGAACGCTGCTTGGCTTGCTTGCCCAGCTTGGGGTCCGGTGTGTCTCCAGCGATCAGATCAGCGACGACATTCCGCTGGTTAGGAATGATGACCACGAACACATTCGCGGCCATTACCGTACCCGCCATTGCACCGATGTGAATATAGGCGGCTTTGGAACTGAACAGATGGTCCAGCCCCGCTGCGGCTGCGAGCAGGAAAAGGAACCAGATAGTCCCGAACACCTTCTGCTCCTGCCCAAGTGGTGATTGGCACAGCGCCTCGTAAAAGAACCAGGCAACAACGATAGAAGCCAGCGCAATAGCAATGGCCTGTCCCGAGCTGATATCGACTTTGGTGGGATCGAGCAGGTAGTTGTTGGCGCCCCAATAATAAATCAGCACCAGCAGTGAAAAACCGCTGAGCCACGTGACATAGGCTTCCCATTTGAACCAGTGTAGGTCTTGGGGCATCTCGGCAGGTGCAACCTGATGCTTTTGCTTGTGATAAAAGCCCCCGCCATGCACCGACCAAAGTTCGCCAGAGGCTTCGCCTTGTTTCAGGGGCTTCAAGTGGTTGTCGAGCCAAACGAAGTAGAATGATGAACCAATCCACGCGATGCCGGCAGTGATGTGGAGCCAGCGCAGTGCGAGGTTGAGCCATTCGACGAGATCAATGGACATTATGCGTTTTCCCGAATCGATTGTTCTTTGTGCGTTGCGCAGCGACTATCGGCATCGGGACTACGCGGCACATCTGGCAGGAGGAAAGACAGCAGTTGCGCCGCAGTCGACAGTGCGACAGCGCCGGGATCTTTGGATTTTGTCCCTGATAATCCGATGGGACAGGTCAGGTGC
>Ga0222714_10002288_pt1 | contig 20478 bp, 23 predicted proteins | sample C33_3DmetaG_FD_165048 | JGI IMG/M metagenome (GOLD analysis project Ga0222714, IMG submission 165048) | Estuarine water microbial communities from San Francisco Bay, California, United States - C33_3D | ecosystem: Environmental > Aquatic > Marine > Unclassified | place: USA: California...
AAAAACAAAAAAAAATCCGGTACAGCTGAATCTGGAATCCCATGTGATTATCGGCGGATTTGGGCGGCTTGGCTCTACTTTATCTACTTTCCTGGAAACCAATGACATCCCCTATATTGCCATTGAAACCAATATTGATTTAGTTGAAAAATACCGAAAACAGGGCAAAAACATTATCTATGGTGACAGCAACAATATCGACATTCTTAATCACTGCCATCTGGATTCAGCGCGCTTGATAGTCCTCACCTTTAAATCCTTGGAGGAAGGAAAGGCAGCCATAGGCGGAATTCGACGGCACAACTCCAATGTTCCGATTATTGTGCGTTGTCAGGATCACCATGGTTTGGATGAATTGATGTTACTTGGCGCTGATCATGTCTATCCTGAATTACTGGAATCCAGTTTGTTAATCAGTCGTCATGTACTGGGCCTGTTATCGATTGATGAGCAGGACATCACCAAACAAATCGACGAATACAGGATGTCTCCGCCTAAATAAGCACTAGCCAAAATCTGGGCAGTCATTCTGAAAATACTCCTGCGTGCTTAGTAAACAAAAAAGTAAACATTCACCTAAATAGCGCATTTATACGTATTCTTGGCTAGAATCATTTAAAACCAAGTATGGCCAAGACTTTTTCAGGAGTACGAAATGCTTTCTATCCGCTTATTTTTCCTAGTGATTACTTTAACTACGCTAAGCTTACTGTCCTTTGTAGCCAAAGCAGCAGAACCTGACTGGAATACAATCAATCAGGAAACCCTGCAGCGCTTTCAGGCCATGTTACAGGTCGATACATCAAATCCCCCGGGTAACGAAACCGTGCTGGTGGATCAGCTTGCCAATATCCTTATCGCCGAGGGCATCGATGTGGAAATTTACAGCCGCGACCCTAACCGAGCTAATCTGGTTGCCAGACTTCCCGGCAATGGCAGCAAGCAACCCTTACTGCTAATGGCTCACCTGGATGTGGTCACAGTAGATCCCAGCAAGTGGAACTTCCCCCCATTTGGCGGTACTTTGGATGACCAGTGGATCTATGGCCGTGGCGCCGTTGATGATAAAGACAACCTGGTGGCCTCCCTGATGACTATGCTGCTGCTTAAGCGAAGCGGAATTGAGCTGGATCGGGACGTCATATTTCTTGCAGAGGCTGCAGAAGAAGGTGGAGTTCAGTGGGGAATAGAATTCATGACCAGTGAACATTTCGATGCCATTGATGCTGAATATTGCCTTGCCGAGGGAGGCGGTGTAATCCGTGAGAACGGCGAAGCATTTTATGCCGGCGTCCAGTCCGGTGAAAAGAAACGACGGACAGCCCTACTCACAGTCACCGGGGCTGCCGGACATGGCTCTGTTCCTACACGTAACAATGCGGTGGTCCATCTTAGCAATGCAATATCCGCATTGGCAGAATGGCAGGAACCCATTAATTTGAGCGATTCTTCTACTACCATGCTGGCACGCCTTGCCGAAATTTCACAAGCGGAAGCCGCCGCACGCTACCGAGCCCTACTCAATCCGGGTTCGCTTGCAGCAGAAGAAGCCATGCTCTATCTCTTAGACAATGAGCCGGCTACCGCAGCCCTACTGCATAATACGGTTACACCGACCATTATTAATATTGGTTATCGCTACAATGTTATCCCTTCTGCTGGAACTGCCTCTCTTGATGTTCGTTTACTGCCGGAACAGGACTTTGACAGCTTCCTCGATGAAATTGCCGCCGTGATAAATGACCCCGCCATCGAAGTAAGCTGGGATGATGCGCTGGTAAGACCCAGTGCAGCAGTCCAACTGGATACCGAAGCTTTTCAGGTCATCGAGCAGGCCTACCAAGAACACTATAACGTTCCGGTCATTCCCAGAATGAGTACCGGCGCCACAGACATGAGTTATGTGCGTGCCAAGGGCGTGAGCTGTTATGGTGTGGGGCCAGGTATTGATAGCGAGGATCTGCCTTTGGGGTTTGGAGCCCACAGTGACCAGGAACGCATTCTGGAGCAGGAGCTATATCGTTTCGTTCGCACCTATCATGACATTGTTGTACGACTAGCAGCATCACAGTAATTGTTAAAGCAACATGACTTGTGTTGGTCTAAGCTATACTGAAAATTAATTTTGCCAGGAAAAAAATACTTGCTTAATGTTTAAAATAATTCCCATAGTGTACACATGAAAAAAGTTCTGGATTATTTAAAGCTAGGTGTCTTTGTGTTTGGAATTCTTGTGGGCATACAGATTCCAGGTTTTATCGATCAGTATGGCAAAAATTTAGCTGCGCGAGTTTCAGAGTCAGACAACAGCATTGGTGAGTTTCAGGATGATGCAGACAACTATTTTGGCGGCGACATAAGCCGGTTAATTGAATACTACAGCAGCAATGTTGACCCTGTCATAACTTCCGGAGGAGAAAGCATCGAGGCCATTTTTAACAGGAATCAGTTACTCGTAAATGCACAACTGCAGTTTAATCAATCAGTCTTTGGTTCCTATACGCATGTTTTAATCAGCCCGGTAGAAGAGATCAGAAATGAAGTCTGGACTAATTACAGCTATACCATTGTCCTTAACGCTGAGGCTATATTATTAGGTATATCTGTCGCACTCCTGGCTCTAGCTCTATTTGAATTGACTATTTTTCTGTTAGGCATGACGTTGCACATACTTCACCCCTCCAACAAAAAAATCTCTAACAATAACAGTATTTCCTAAACCATAATTAAGCACTAAAGAAGGCTGCCAACCACATAAAATATCGAAGGGAGAATTTAACGATGAAAACTATCTATTTATTTATTTCGCTACTTGTCAGCTCACAACTATTATCTGCTGCGGAAGATCAGGATGAGTTTTATTATTGGAGCAATGCTGATCTTGATGCCTTCACAACATTGCTCTCTTCCCAGGCAGAAGATAGTCGATCAGCAGTAGCTGATCGTATTATTGATTTCGACCACTATTTTGCAGCCATCGTTCACAGAGAGTCGGGTTCATCTTTATATGAATCTCATGAAGACTGGGCCGATTTGTATGTTGTCTCTTCAGGTAGAGGTATGCTGACACTGGGTGGCACGATCACCGAACCAGGGGAAGTCTCACCAGGTGAAATTCGCGGATCTGGAATTATAAACGGCACTCAGCAACTGCTAACAGAAGGAGACATAGTTCTCATCCCCGCTAATACAGCACATTATGTTGCTGTTGATGAAGGTGACCATATTACCTATTTTATTTTCAAAATCAGGGAACAATAAAAATGAGTTAAGCCCATAATATCTGGACCTGCCTTATACACAAAAAATGATAATAAGACATGGGTTTAATCTGTTAATTTAGTCATTACATGCTGAGAAAATAATAAAGGTGAGCCTATGAAATTTAGATTCCTAATCACCCTTCAATTAATAACAACACTAGGGGCTCTCCCCGTTAACGATGTGCTGGCTCAATCGAGCACTTCTTCAGAAATAGCAACAATGAATTATAAGGCGATTACCGCTTGGCCAAATATTCCGACGGGCATGAGAATTGGAACGGTTTCAAGCGTTGCTGTAGATGCACAAGATAATGTATGGATTCTCCATCGGCCCAAAACAGTGCCTGCTGATGAATCAGACATGGCTGCTCCATCACTGGTTGTGTTTGATTCTGATGGCAACTTCATTAAAGCCTGGGGAGGTCCGGGAGCGGGCTATCAATGGCCACAAAATGAACATGGCTTACACATAGATAGTGCTGGTTTTGTCTGGATTACGGGGAATTCATGCTCAAATATTGATGAGGCTGCTGGCTCAAACAGTGATGACCAGATACTGAAGTTTACTCAAGATGGAGAATTTATTTTACAAATAGGCAGCGCTGGCCAGAATACCGGAAGTACAGATATGCAGAATGTCTACAGAGCAGCTGATATATCTTTCTTTCCTCAAAGCAATGAATTATTTGTTGCTGATGGTTACGGTAATCGGCGTGTGGTTGTATTTGATGCAAGCACAGGCGCTTTCAAACGGCAGTGGGGAGCAAAGGGAGGTTTACCCGGACGACAATCACCTTGCGGCTCCCCTGCTGATATTGAATGGATCACGGAGGAATTCAGCATTGTTCACAGCATTCGTGTCTCGGATGACGGCATTGTTTATGTGGCCGATAGGGAAAATAGCAGGATACAGTCATTCACACTGGCCGGAGAATTTATAAAAGCCATTGATGGCCAGGGTGGCCGAATTGGCAGCCTGGGTTTTTCACCAGATAACAATCAGCAATATTTATATGCTGGCGAAGAAGGCCAGGGCATTTTAATTCTGGAAAGGCAAACGCTGAGTCTTGTCACGACAATTAGTATAGAGGGACTTGAGGGGCCAAATCATCACATGACTGTTGATTCAAAAAACAATATTTATCGTGCAGGATTGTTTGGTGGGATTCATAAACTTGAAGCCTCAGCGATGGCTCAATAATACAGCCTGAGAAAGTGACCTGATTTTTTAATATTTTCTGAATAATTTTAGATCTGGAATAGAGTTCAATGTTTGTTGAGCTCTGGAATTGCCCAATCAATAATTGGTTTCCCCTGCTCTTTCAGGTAGGCATTTGTTTTTGAAAAATGCCTGTTACCCAGAAAACCTCGATGCGCAGATAATGGGGAAGGATGCGGAGATTCCAAAACCAGATGTTTATTTCTGTCAATGAACTGGCCTTTCTTTTGCGCGTAACTTCCCCAAAGTAAAAACACCAAGCCTGATTTTTTTTCATTAAGGACACTAATAACTTTGTCAGTAAAACGCTCCCAGCCTTTACCCTGGTGAGAAGCAGCACGGGCCTGTTCAACGGTAAGCACGGAATTAAGTAACAGCACTCCCTGTTCTGCCCAATGGGTCAGGCATCCATGTTGAGCAGGCTCTATGGCTAAATCAGCATAAAGCTCTTTATATATATTGCTTAATGATGGTGGGATTGCAACTCCAGGCAATACTGAAAAACAAAGCCCATGCGCTTGGCCAGGTCCATGGTAAGGATCCTGCCCTAATATAACGACTTTAACGTGTTCCAGCGGAGTTGTATTAAGCGCGTTGAAAATTAATTTACCTGGCGGATAGATCTGCTTATGCGCAGCTTTTTCTTTTTCAAGAAAAGCTCTCAAATTTTGCATGTAAGCTTGATCAAACTCACTACCAAGCTCAGCTAGCCATGACTCATCCAGCTGTATTTTATCTTTAGATTTCTGCTCAAAAGAATTTTGCTCGCTTTCGCTTTCAGCCATGTTGAGGACGCATATGCGGAAATAAAAGCACATCGCGAATAGATGGGGAATCGGTATAAAGCATGACTAAGCGATCAATACCGATACCTTCGCCTGCTGCTGGTGGTAAACCATACTCCAGCGCAGTGATGTAATCACTGTCAAAGTGCATCGCTTCAATATCGCCAGCATCTTTTTCAGCAACCTGCGCATGAAAACGCTTAGCCTGATCTTCAGGATCATTTAATTCAGAAAAGCCATTGGCAATTTCCCTACCAGCAATAAATAATTCAAAACGGTCTGTGATCTCAGGATTAGAATCATTACAACGGGCCAAGGGTGAAACTTCTGTCGGATATTCAGTAATGAAAGTCGGTTGCTCTAGTAGATGCTCAACCTTGGCTTCAAAAATTTCCATTTGTATTTTCCCCACACCCCAGGATTCTTTAACTGCTATATCAAATTTATCAGCAAGTTTTTTAATGCTTGAAATGTCGGTTAGCTCGCTTTGCGCCACTCCGTCAAGATTATTGAGAATGGCATCTATCACTGTCATCCGGGCAAAAGGCTTGGCAAAATCTAATGCAATATTTTGATAATTAATCGTGGTTTCACCGATAACCTCTTCAGCAATGTGACGAAGCATTCTTTCCGTAAAATCCATGAGGTGATGATAATCAGTATAAGCCTGATAAAATTCCAGCATGGTAAATTCAGGATTATGTCTGGTTGATAAACCTTCATTGCGAAAGTTTCGATTAATTTCGTAAACCCTTTCAAAGCCCCCTACTACCAATCTTTTCAGATATAACTCCGGGGCAATACGCAAATACATATCCTGATCGAGGGCATTGTGGTGTGTCACAAAGGGTCGCGCAGTTGCGCCACCCGGAATCATCTGCAGCATAGGGGTTTCCACTTCCATGTAATCATCTGCATCCATGAAACGTCTAATGGCATTGATAATTTTTGAACGCACAATAAAGGTTTCTCTGACCTCCTCATTGGCGATCAGATCAACATAACGTTGGCGATAACGAACTTCGGTATCACTCAGGCCTTTATGTTTATCAGGCAAGGGCCTTAAGGATTTTGTGAGTAGACGAATTTCACTGACACGAACAGATAATTCCCCTTTACCGGTTTTAAAAACCTCACCTGTGGCAGCCACTATATCGCCGAGGTCCCAGCTTTTAATTTCTTTATTTTTAGCTTCATCAAAGTTTTTAAAATTCAGATAGAGCTGTATTTGCCCACTGCCATCAAGCAAAACTATAAAGGGTCCACGCATACGAATGACCCGGCCCGCAACACTAACGACAGCCTGAACTTCTTCAATCGCCTCTTTACTTTGCGCGTCATATTCCATGTGCAAATCATTAGCAAAAGCCGTGCGGCGAAAATCATTGGGAAAGGCAATTCCCTGCTGTCTTATTTCATTCAGTTTTTCGCGACGCTGATGGATTAGTTTATTTTCATCAAGCGTATTTTCGTTTGCGTGGTTATCACTCATTATTAATATCTCAGTGCTTTGAATTAATTTCACTCGTTCTGGTTTAGAGCCCCATTTTCAAACTGGCTTCCATAAACTGGTCAAGATCTCCATCCAGTACAGCGCCCGGATTTGATGTTTCTACATTAGTTCGTAAGTCTTTTATTCTGGATGCATCCAACACATAGGATCGTATTTGGCTGCCCCAGCCAATATCAGCTTTAGTATCTTCTATCGCCTGTAACCCTTCACGCTTCTTGAGCATTTCAATTTCATATAGTTTTGCTTTTAACTGTTTAATCGCGGTTTCTTTATTTTTATGCTGTGAGCGCTGATTCTGGCACTGCACAACGATTCCGCTAGGTTCATGTGTCAAGCGTACAGCAGAATCGGTGGTGTTCACGTGCTGTCCTCCGGCACCACTAGATCGATAAGTGTCGACCCTTACCTGACTCATATCCAGATCAATATCAATATCATCATCTATTTCAGGTGAGACAAACACAGATGCAAATGAGGTATGACGTCGACTACCAGAGTCAAAAGGTGATTTTCGGACTAGGCGGTGCACTCCTGTTTCAGTTCGCAGCCAGCCAAAGGCAAATTCCCCTTCAAAATATAAAGTCGCACCTTTAATACCTGCGCCTTCTCCAGGTGTAACTTCGACCAGTTCTGTTTTAAAACCCTTTTGCTCACCCCAACGCAAATACATGCGCATAATCATTTCTGCCCAGTCCTGCGCTTCAGTGCCTCCTGAGCCAGCCTGTATATCCAGATATGCATTATTGGCATCCATTTCTCCGGAAAACATACGTCGTTTTTCCAGTTGTTCCAGAGATTCTTCCGCCTTTGCTAAATCCAGCAATGCTTCATCCAGCAGTTCTTTATCTTCTTCTTCCTTGGCCAGCTCAATAATACTCTGTATATCGGAGTAGTTTTGTTCAAGCTCGAGTATGGTTTGCACAACAGCCTTAAGGCTTGAGCGTTCTTTACCAAGTTCTTGCGCATATTCAGGTTTATCCCAGACAGCGGATTCACCTAATTCAAGTTCTACTTCGGTTAAGCGTTCCTGCTTCTGCTCGAAGTCAAAGATACCCCCTGAGAACAGAAATACGTTCCAGATTATCTTTTATTTGCTGTAACAAACTGTTTACTTCAAGCATTTCAAACTTCCTTGAAAAAAGCGCGTATTCTAGCGCTTATGTTTAGTTTCTGCCCACTTTTCGGTCGCTTTTGCATCAGAATTTTTTGCTTCAACCCAACGCTCTTGATTCTCTGTGATACTCTTTTTCCAGAAAGCAGCCTTGGTTTTTAAAAAATCCATTATAAAAGCACAAGCAGCAAAAGCGGCTTCGCGATGCATACTGCTTACCCCTACAAAAACGATTTGTTCTGACACTTTTAATTCACCAATACGATGAATGATAACAATATCTAATATAGGCCAGCGCAGGTCTGCTTCTTCTGCAATTTCCTGCAAGTTTTTTTCGGTCATACCAGGATAGTGCTCAAGGTAAAGAGATGAAACACTCTGCTGGGATGAATTTTCATCATCCAGCTCTCTAACCAAGCCAGTAAAGGTTGCCAGCGCTCCTATGTCTTTATGTCCTGCTCTCATCACGGCACATTCGTCATCAATACTAAAGTCTTGCTCTTGAATGGAAATTTTTAGTGAACGCATGACTGACTCATAATTAGAAGTAAAATCGTTCTCATCTTAGCCACCAGTAACTGGCGGGAAAAAAGCAACTTCATCGCCGTTCGTAACAGGAGACGTAAAACTGACAACTGATTGATTGACGGCAACCAGTACTGAAGACTTTTTTAGCACTTCTTCCCAGCTGCTGCCATGCTGCTCAATAAGCAAAGCAACCAGCGCGTTGACAGTGTCTACCTGTGATGGTAACTCAAGCTGTTCTGTCGACAAGCCGAGCTTTTCCCGTATGCTGGCAAAATAATGAACAGTCGCCATTGTTAGCTCTCCTTTTAGGCTCTGCGCCATTGGCCAGATTTCCCACCTGACTTTTCAACTAATTGTATTTGGGAAATGGTCATCCCTTTATCAACCGCTTTGCACATATCGTAAATTGTTAATGCGGCAACTGATGCGGCTGTCAGCGCTTCCATTTCTACGCCCGTTTGTCCCGCAAGCTTGCACCTTGCGCTTATTTTGACCTGACTATTGGCGGTATCGGCTTCGAGTTCAACTGTAACGGAGCTCAGCATAAGCGGATGACATAATGGGATTAATTCAGGGCATTTCTTGGCCGCCTGAATGCCAGCAATGCGTGCAACTGCAAATACATCACCTTTTTTATGCTTACCTTCCGTGATCATGGCCAGAGTTTCCGGCTGCATAATGACAACAGCTTCTGCTGTCGCACTGCGCTGGCTAATTTCCTTTGCGCCCACATCGACCATTTGTGCCCGGCCTTGTGAATCAAGATGTGTCAGGTTGTTCATTTTGTTTTAACTCACTTATTTTTTGTTATGCACTTATAAAGAAAAGATTATCGCATTAGTTTAACGTTTATGTAGCCCCCAATTTCGGGTAGGATGCCTCGCTTATGAATTGGCACCCACATACAACAGTCGCATGCATTGTCGAAGACAACGGCCGCTTTCTGATGGTTGAAGAAAAAGACCAGGGGAAGACTGTGTTTAATCAACCTGCAGGCCATCTAGATGAAAATGAAACGCTATATGAAGCCGCGTTGCGAGAAACACTGGAAGAAACCGCCTGGGAGGTTGAGCTCAATGCTTTTCTTGGCACTTATCAATATTATTCTCCTCACAATGGCATAACTTATATCAGGCATTGTTTTATAGCCTCTCCGCTTAAACATTATCCGGAGCTATCACTGGATAAAGATATTATTGCGGCTCACTGGTTAAGTGCAGATGAAATACTGGCTTTTGATTTTAAGGCACGAAGCCCCATCGTTGGAAAGGTCCTGCAAGACTATTTAGCTGGCCAACGGTATCCACTTTCACTCATTTATCACCATCTCATATCATGAGCAATTCAGACACCAAAGTGATTGTTGGCATGTCTGGTGGAGTTGATTCCTCGGTCGCCGCCCTTTTATTGCTTGAGCAAGGTTTTCAGGTCGAAGGCCTGTTCATGAAAAACTGGGAAGAAGACGACGGCACAGAGTATTGTACAGCCAAGGAAGATCTGGCGGATGCCCAGGCAGTTTGCGACAAGCTCGGAATAAGATTACACAATGCTAATTTTGCAGCTGAATACTGGGATAATGTCTTTGAGCATTTTCTGCACGAATATAAAGCAGGCCGCACCCCTAATCCCGATGTACTGTGTAACCGGGAAATAAAATTTAAAGCCTTTCTCGACTATGCCCTGCTACTGGGTGCCGATCTTATCGCTACAGGCCACTATGTTAGAAAAAAACAAATCGATGACCGTACCTATCTGCTAAAAGGTCTCGATAACAATAAAGACCAGAGCTATTTTTTATGTGCAGTACAGGAGGAGCAACTGGCCAAAACTTTATTTCCTGTTGGAGAGCTTGAAAAGCCAGTGGTTCGAGCGGTTGCTGAAAAGCATGATTTGCTGACGCATGATAAAAAAGACAGTACGGGCATTTGCTTTATCGGAGAACGGCGTTTCAATGATTTTCTGGAAACTTATCTTCCTGGACAACCTGGCAATATTGAAGATGCAGATGGCAATATTCTTGGCCAACACAAAGGGCTGATGTATCACACTCTGGGTCAACGACAGGGCTTGGGCATCGGTGGCATAAAAGATCATAAAGAAGCACCCTGGTATGTTGCCAGTAAAGACCTGGCCAGAAATGTGCTTATAGTAGTACAGGGCAACGAGCATCCGCTGCTTTTTTCCAATCAACTCACCTGCGCTGAAATAAGCTGGATCAATCAGCCTCAACCCGCTTTGCCCTTAAAATGTCATGCCAAAGTTCGTTATCGCCAGCAAGATCAGGCTTGCACTCTGACTAAAGAAAACACTGTTTATCGTGTGGTTTTTGAAGATGCCCAACGCAGTGTAACTCCAGGACAATTTATCGTTTTATACCAGGGGGATCTTTGTCTTGGTGGCGGAGTAATAGAAGCTTCTTCTTCCTTTTAATCACTATTATGGAAAAATCAATTCAACAAACACTCGCACTGGCTGGCATCGCACAAGCGGCTTTTCTGGTTGATCAGTTAGCTCAGCATGGCCTGGCTGCACAAGACAAGCTAAGCACTTGCCTGGAGAGTTTGTTTATCACCAGTCCAGGCTCAACCCTAGAGGTGTATGGGGATATCGATAAATTAAGACTGGGCCTGCAAGTATTGGAAGAAATATTTGTTACCAAGGAAAGTTCTTTAAAAAGCCCTGACCTGATGCGTTACCTTATTGGCCTGATTTATTTGGAGGTCAGACTTGGTAAACAACCCGAGATGCTAAAGACAATTGCTGATGGTTTGGCAAAGACAGAAAAAGAAAACCAGGACTCCAATATGCAGCTTGCCGAAAACCCCGATATTATTAATCAGCTTGCGCGTCTTTACCAAGAAACGATAAGCACGTTGTCATTTAGAATTCAGGTCTCCGGGAAACCCCAGTATTTAAAAAATACGGCTATCGCCAACACAATTCGGGCAACCTTGCTTGCCGGCATAAGATCAGCGGTATTGTGGCATCAGTTAGGTGGTCGTCGTTGGCACTTTTTACTTTTTCGCGGCAGAATTTCTAAAGATATTCGTGCTTTGCTTAATAGCACTCGGGCCTGAAGAAAATATTTCCTGAATCCGGCTATGCTATTAGCTTGAGGGCGTAGACATTTCAATAAATGGTGTTTATTATCGACGCTTCGTTTCTAGATTATTAAGGGGTTAGTCTAATGCAAGAAAATGAAAATAATAAAAATTGGAATACAGACTATGAGTGGAAAGTTGTCACTCTGTTAGCTATCGGATTTGGTCTGGTTGGTTTGGACAGGTGGGTCATTTCAACACTTTGGCCTTCCATGTCAGAAGAACTAGGTTTAGCACCTGAACTTATCGGTAGCTTAGCGGGTTACACAGGTATTGCATGGGGTATTTTTGCAATCATTTGTGGGCGTATCTCGGATAAAATTGGGCATCGAAAAGTTATACTTCCAGCAATCATTTTATTCTCATTAATGGGCGGTTTTTCTGGAATGGTTGGCAGTCTGACCTCACTGGTTATCATTCGTACATTTATGGGCATGATGGAAGGTGCTTACACACCAACGAGCTTTACAGCTGTTGCTGTTGCTTCTAAGCCACATCGCAGAGGACTAAACCAAGGTATACAACAGTGCGGCTTCGCACTGACCGGTTTTGCACTGGCTCCAATTTTGGCATCGCAATTACTTGCTGCAGGGATCTCCTGGCATGCTATTTTCTGGATTGCGGCTATCCCCGGCTTCATTGTAGCTGCCTTACTATACAAGGTTTTAAAAGAGCCTAAGGATACCGACGGTGCTGCACTATTAGGCACAACTTCTGAGCAAGAAGCTAAATGGCTGGATGCACTGAAAAGCTCCAACATTATTGTGTGTATGATCGCTTTGTTCTGTGCCATGGCTTGTGTATTTGTCATGGGAGCAATGGTCCCTGTCTATCTGGTAAATATTATAGGCCTGAGCACAACGGATATGGGTATTGTAGCTTCAGCAGTAGGCTTTGGAGGCTTCCTTGGTCAATTTGGTTGGCCTGGTCTTTCTGATAAATTGGGCCGCAAACCAGTTGCCATTGCCGGCTTCATCGGAGCAACCCTTGCAGTATGGTGGTTCATGCAAATTAGCAGTGGTGTAGGCGCACTCTTTGTTCCCTTATTCGTCATAGCTTTCTTCTGCCTGGGTAACGTTGCACTGATCACAGGTCCAATTTCAACTGAATCAGCACGACCAGGCTTGATTGCTGCCTCTATTGGCATCGTGGTTGGGGCTGGAGAGATCTTCGGTGGTGGAGTTGCTCCAATCATTGCTGGCAACTTCGCTGGCACTTATGGCCTAGAAAATGTCATGTATGTCCCACTCGCAGGCGTCGCACTAGGCATCGTTGTTTCCTTGTTCTTGAAAGAAACAGCCCCAATCAAAATTGGCGCCCCATCAGTACATGCGATCGATGAAAGTGGTCCAATAGCATAAGAAGTAATGCTTCAATAATAAATGTTGTAATAAAAAGGGCAGCTTGAGCTGCCCTTTTTTTATCTTTAATATTGTGGCTTATTTTTTCAGACTAATTTACATTGCCTTGCTAAGTAGCAGCCTCACTTAGCTCAATTAGTTTTATACCCTTAATACCTTCAAAACTTTTTTGATTGATACACAAAAGACTGGCATCCAGACAAATTGCATGTGCCGCTAACATAGCATTATTCATATTGGTGATTGTCCCCTGCGCTATGGCCTGCATTTGAATCTCAGTGTATTTATCTACTGCATCCTCATCCCAGGGCACAATGGCATCCAGACGCTCACAGAAAGACTTTACCAGACTCATATGCTTTGTTTTATCTGCAGTATTCAACGCGCCGGCGACCAATTCAGCATAAGTGACAGCGGATAGCATGATTTCATCACCACGAGCAGACCAGGATTCCAGCAGATTCAGTACGGCTTCATCCTGAGTGAGAATTATTTGCCGGCAAACTTCCGGGCTCAGCAGTATCAGCATAAAAAACCTGATTAATATCCTAGGTAGATTTAATTAAACGCGGGCGAATACGCATGAAATCTTCATCGGCTCTATCTTCATTTTGAAAGGAACTCCAGGTGCTTCGAACCGGGCTAAGCAGAAGAGAATTCCCTTGTTTTTCGATGCTTACTGCATCCACACCTTTAAATTCCAGTTCCCGTGGTATTCGAACAGCCTGATTGCGTCCATTGATAAATATTTTTGCTTTGGTAGGCATGGATAACTCCTGCATTATCACTTTTCTGGGGAGTATACGACTAATTAATCATATGTCAAACATATGCCATGTTAAATACTGCTAATTTCGATTGAAATCATGTATTATGCCGTTTTAGAAATAGACAGGTTTAGCACATATGTCTCTGACTAGCCTCAACGCAATATCCCCAATAGACGGCCGTTACCATAACAAAACCAAGCAGCTCAAGGACTACTTTAGTGAATATGCCCTGATCCGTTATCGTGTCATTGTTGAGCTTCGCTGGTTACAACAATTAGCAGTTAATCCCGGCATCAAGGAAGTACCAGGCTTAAGCGAGTCAGCGGATAACTTTATAGAGAGTTTGATTGATAATTTTGATGAAAAGGATGCTCAAACTATCAAGGATACTGAAGCTGTCACTAATCATGACGTCAAAGCCGTTGAGTATTTCATAAAAGATAAACTAATTGAAAACAATGAGTTAGCACCAATCAAAGAATTTGTGCATTTTGCCTGCACCTCTGAGGATATCAATAATTTATCTTATGGCCTGATGTTGCGAGACTACCGTTCTGACAGCCTGTTACCGGAATTAAAACAGCTTATTGATGCTATTCGTGAAAGGGCTCATGAATATGCCGATACCCCCCTGCTCTCAAGGACACACGGCCAAACAGCGACACCGTCTACAATGGGAAAAGAGTTTGCCAACACAGTGGCCAGACTGAGTCGCCAGTATCAACAAATTGAACAGACTGAGCTTCTCGGCAAAATCAATGGCGCTGTGGGTAATTATAATGCCCATATAGTAACTTACCCTGAGGTAGATTGGGCGGCAAATGCTAAAGAGTTTGTTACCAAGCTTGGTTTAAGCTGGAATCCTTATACTACACAGATCGAACCCCATGACTATGTCGCAGAACTCTTCTCTGCAGTAAGTCGTTTTAATACCATTTTGATTGATTTTAATCGGGATGTTTGGGGCTATATTTCTCAGGGGTATTTCAAGCAGAAGCTCGTTGCCGGAGAAGTTGGTTCTTCCACCATGCCGCATAAGGTAAATCCGATCGATTTCGAAAATTCTGAAGGCAACCTGGGCATTGCCAATGCGATTATGCATCATCTTGCTGAAAAACTTCCCATTTCAAGATGGCAACGAGATCTCACTGATTCGACTGTACTGCGCAATATTGGTGTGGGATTTGCCCATGGCACCATCGCTTATCAGGCGGCGTTAAAGGGCATTTCCAAACTCATGATTGATGCTGAGGTACTGGCTCAAGATTTGGATGATAGCTGGGAAGTACTTGCAGAAGCCATTCAAACGGTCATGCGTCGATATGATATTCCGGAGCCTTATGAAAAGCTGAAAGCCCTAACCCGAGGGCAAAAAATTAATGCTGAAGTGTTGGCTGAATTTGTTGAAACGCTTGATTTGCCTGATTCTGTCAAACAGGAACTTAAAAAACTCAGCCCCGGAACCTATGTTGGGAATGCGTCGATTCAAGCGTCAAATGTGTAATGCTTCCACACAATATTAACCCGGAAACCTTTCTTCGTGACTATTGGCAAAAAAAGCCATTACTCATCAAAAATGCCTTTCCAGACTTTAAGGACCCAATCAGTCCTGAAGAACTGGCAGGGCTAGCTTGCGAAGAAGAGGTCGAGTCAAGACTGGTCTTTAATGAAAATGACACTTGGCGCTTGCAAAACGGTCCTTTTCTAGAAAAAGATTTCACTTCTCTACCCAATGAACATTGGAGTTTACTGGTACAGGCGGTTGACCAATGGCTGCCACAGGTAAAAAAGCTCCTAAAAAGTGTTAATTTTATTCCCGATTGGCGACTTGACGATGTGATGGTGAGCTATGCTACTGAAAAAGCCGGTATCGGTCCCCATTTTGATTATTATGATGTGATAATCGTCCAAGGGCAGGGGCAAAGACATTGGCAACTTGGCCAGCACTGTGATCACCTCAGCAGGTTGAGAACAGATACTGAACTGCAAATACTACAAGACTTCATGGTCTCTGATACCTTCACTCTGGAGTGTGGCGATGCCCTTTACATCCCCCCAGGAATCGCCCATCAGGGCACTTCACTTAATGATTCACTAAGTTATTCCATCGGCTTTAGAGCCCCATCTTACAGTGAAATTATCAGCCATTATGCCGCAAGCTTATGCGCCGAAACAACTGAGGACCAGCGCTACAGCGACCCCGATTTATCACTACAAACTAACCCAGCAGAAATTAGTCTGGAAAGTGTCGATCGTATGAAATCACTGTTGATGAACGCGCTGCAGAATGAACAAGAAATTGAACAATGGTTCGGCCGATACATGACGCAACGAAAGTACCCGGAGCTCAGTTATTTCCCTGAAATTGAATTGACCACAGAAAACTTTGCCGACATTTTAGCCCTGATGCCCTCGCTGGAAAAACACCCTGCGGCGCGTCTGGCATTTTTCAGAAAGGATGAGCTTCTTTACCTGTTTGCTGATGGAGAAGCCTTTATTATAAACCCTTTCAATAAAGACCTTACTGCCTTAGTGGCAGCGCTTTGCGACAGAAATATAGCTCTGATAAATTCTATGACTTATGGGTCCAGTCTGGACTGTATCAACTTACTGTGTAAACTTTATAATCAGGGAACACTAATAGAAAACGAAGAACTACATTAAATTAATGCGCAAGCCTTCACATACTTTTTGCGTTGCTCCAATGATGGACTGGACTGACCGGCACTGTCGTTATTTTTTACGCCTGCTAAGCAAACATGCCATGTTATACACAGAAATGGTGACCAGCGGTGCACTCATCCATGGTAACAAAGAACGTTTTCTGAAATTTAATCCAGAGGAGCAGCCGGTAGCGATTCAACTTGGGGGGAGCAACCCGAAAGAGCTCGCCGAATGTGCGAAAATGGCTGAGGATGCAGGCTATATAGAAATAAACCTGAATGTTGGCTGCCCCAGTGACCGCGTTCAAAATGGCAAAATAGGCGCTTGCTTGATGGCTGAGCCGGAACTGGTCGCTGAATGTGTGGCCGCCATGCAAAATTCTGTTGCAATACCCGTGACAGTCAAAAGTCGTATTGGTATAGACAACATGGATAGTCATGACGAATTAGCCGAGTTCATATCTGTCGTTAACTCAGCTGGCTGTACATGTTTCATTTTACATGCCCGGATTGCCATTCTTAAGGGTTTGAGCCCCAAACAAAACCGAGAGGTTCCACCCTTAAACTATCACCGCGTTTATGACATCAAAAGACATTTTCCAGAACTGGAAATCATTATCAATGGTGGAATTAAAAATTTACCTGAAGCTCATGAACACTTGAAATATGTCGATGGCGTCATGCTCGGGCGTGAAGCATATCAGCGCCCGTATATTCTATCTGCCGTTGATAAAGAATTCTTTGATGTACAGGATGAAATACCTGAGCGCTTAAATATTCTTGAGCATTTTTTACCTTATATAGATACAGAACTTAGTGATGGCACAGCCTTAAGACATATTACTCGACATATACTCGGTTTATTTCAAAGTCAGCCCGGAGGCAAAAAATTCCGACGCTATCTCAGTGAGAATGCTTACAAACCCGGAGCAGACCTGAGCGTCCTTAAACATGCTATGCAACTGGTACAACACTAGGCAGGAAACAATATGCTACAAAACATCAGCATTTTTTTTGAAAAATACTTAAATCCTACTTTAGAAAGTGACACCGGCGATAATGCTATCGACAGGATTCATTTGGCCTGTGCAGCTTTAATGATTGAGCTGTGCAAGGCAGATTATAGTATCGATGATAGTGAGCTCGAAAAGATATCCAGCATTTTACAAAAAAAATTCAACCTGCCTGAAGACACTCTGGAAGAACTGTTCGATCTGGCTCAGCAAGAAGCCGAAGATGCAACTTCGCTCTACCAGTTTACCAGTCTTATTAATGAGGCTTACGAATATCCCGCGAAAATTACTTTAATCCAGAATATGTGGGAAGTTGCATTTGCAGATGGAAACTTGGATCGATATGAAGAGCATTTGATCAGAAAGGTTGCAGAGCTCTTATATGTTTCGCATAGCGATTTTATTAAAACCAAACTGGCTGTAAAAAATTTCTAACTATTTTTTAAAGCACTCACCAGATCCTGGAATTCCAGTTTATTATCCTCACTCAGAGCCATTAAAGCCTGGTGAGCGATGATCACTTTTTGTTTTATTACATTTTCTGACTCGCTGACATGATTCAGCTCACCAAACTTCACATCCTGCTCAAGAGGCTCTTCGACAATATCGAAGATAATATCGAAACTCATGCCTTTTAGAATTTTAGTAATATCCGGGTTAGTTGAGATAATGCTTGGTTTGACATTGAAACGGTTACGTAGCTGGATTGCCATTTTGGCTAGTAAGCCCAAGGCAGTACTATCTATGCCCGTTGTTTCAGTAAGGTCAACAATCATCGCCTCCAGAAAAGCTCTGTTATAAAGGCTATTAAAATAATTATCGATAGTCGAACTCATTAAGACACGGACGTCTCCAGCCAATTTGAGAACCGGTATCTTATCTAATTCCGTTGCTAGTATTTTTCCTGATTTCATTAAAAAACAAGCCTACTCTTTTTTAAGCTTTTATCCACTACAAATCACTAATATTCATTACGGCGATGTCATCTGGAATATTATGCAGATTTTTAAGATTAAATGCTTCTCGAATAAGCTGAAATTTTCCTTCACTTTGCTCTACTACTTCAATAATTCTTTTTTCTTTCTCAGCCAGACTTGACTGTGGTAACACTTCTAGAATGCCGTCAGAACACAAAGTTAGCGACGCTTTATCAAAAGGAATGCTTTCTTCAAAATATTCTGCTTCTGGCAGCAAGCCCACCGGAAAACTGCTTTTCTTCACTTCAATAAAACTTGCCTTTTCGTCTTTATAGATCACGGGTAGAGGATGATGCGCCGCCACACTGTAGGTAAGTCTATTATCTTTTCGATTCAATAATCCCACAAACATGGTGATATGTTTATCAATACCGGCATCAATCAGATCTTTATTTAATCTGGTAAGTATTTCAGCAGGGGTCAGTTTTTTAATGAAAGGTACCTGACTTTGCTCTCTGAGCATTTGTTCAGTACGGAAACGCAAAAATATGGTTATAAAAGCAGAAGAGGAACCGTGCCCTGAAACATCTGCCAGGTAGAATAAAACACTGTGCTTCGTTAAAGAGGCATAATCAAGTGAGTCACCACTCAAGTAGAGAGAAGGCACCACACGATGATTAATTTCATAACCGGCAAGTACCTGTGGAGGATTGGGAGACATACTGATCTGGACCAGCCGACCTGCTTGCTGGTCTGTCTCAAACAATTCGAGATTATATTCCAACTCATGGTTAATGCTTTCTAACTTTTTACGATAAGCTTCATTTTCTTTAAGTATTTGAACTTTTTTCAAACTACTGTTGATAGAAAGTTGTAAAAGAATCAATTCTGTTACAGGCTTGATCAGATAATCACTAGCACCTAACTTCATGGCTTCAACCACATCATCAAGCACTTCCTTATTGGAAAGCACTATTACAGGTTGAGAAGACACTTGCTGAAATATATCCCTTAAGAAATCGAGAGCACAATCTCCTTTAAGGTTCATGTCGCAAATAATTAAATCAGGAGATGATGAATGATAGGCATCCATACCTTCGTTAGTATCTGATGCTACTACGACTCGATAAGAGAGCTCTGATAAAAAAGCGGCAATACTATCCCTGACGACCAAATCATCGTCAATTACCAAGACAGTACTATTATCCCCTTTTTCCATTATTAATACGTAAATAAAGGTAATTCATATAGGTGAATACCCCACCACTATATTATGTTCTCTAAAATATAGAGTATCAGTGGATTTAATTGCCCATGTCAGAAACGCCTATACCTTACTCCGTTCTAGAAATCGCTGCAACAAAAGTTCGTTAATTGCTTCACATAATATGAATTTTAGATCGTGCATACTTGAAGCTGATAAAAGTTTGCCCAGACATATAAATTTACCCATAATGAGTCTAGCCACTATGATAAAAATGCGAGATCTTCTAAGAGGGACCTACCATACCATGTCTCGTTTTCATGACGAACGTGAATTTGAACGTGCAAAGGTAAATACGGCCATCACTTTGTACTATGGCCATCCCCAAAAAGTATGTGAAGCACTTTGTGTCAATATCAGTAAAAATGGAATGGGCATCATGACGGATAAAGTCATCCCGATGAGAACTGAATGCAAGGTGAAAATTCACGATGGCCAAACCAATAAAAATGAATATCAGGCAATGGTAGAAATAGCCCGAATTTTTGATTTAGAGGAAGGGCAGTTTTTTCTCGGCGTGAAGATACTCATTAAATATTAGATTTCAGTATTCTTTCCTGCCAAAACCGCTTTAACCGCTTTTCAGATACGGGCTCTCTTGTCCCCATAGATTGAGCAAATAAGGAGACTCGATATTCTTCCAGTAGCCAACGAAATTTTTCAAGTTCTGTAGAAACCATATTTTGTTTCACAAGTTGATTATATTGTTGGATATATTGAGAATAATACTGCCCAAGTAGCTCAGTCCACAGTTTATCTTTTTCAATTTGTCGAGGATATTTCTCCAATCTTTCTAAGATGGCTTTTAAATAACGGGGAATTTCCGAGAAATATTCTTTGGGAGTATCACATATAAAATCCGCATGCAGGAGTTCATCTAGCTGCACACTAATATCAATATAAATAGTCTGACTTTCAATACCAGGAAAGCTATCCAATCGCTTTTGTACCTGATGATAGTCCAGAAATA
>Ga0222714_10002290_pt1 | contig 20473 bp, 19 predicted proteins | sample C33_3DmetaG_FD_165048 | JGI IMG/M metagenome (GOLD analysis project Ga0222714, IMG submission 165048) | Estuarine water microbial communities from San Francisco Bay, California, United States - C33_3D | ecosystem: Environmental > Aquatic > Marine > Unclassified | place: USA: California...
TAAGAAAAATAACTAGGGATTCCCATTCTAATTATTTAATATTGTAATTTATGTTTAATACGTTATAAAATATTATAAATATTATCCCTATTAGCAGATATTAAAGTTAAATATAATAACATAATTTAATATTTAAAGCATATTGGTTTAGATAACTATTTATACAAATATAAATTTATATTTGTATGTTATAGAATGACTGAAAAAAAAAACGGGAGTAAACAAAATACACCAATTATTCTTGATGTATTACCACAAATAGAAGAAAGGATTAGGTTCTTTAAAGATATTATTCAAAAAACTATAATTCATGTTAACAAAAATAAGATTTTGGATATTTTAGGAGTTGGAGATGTAACCGCGTGTATAGAAAAAATAGAAGACATAAGTAAAAAAATAGAACAAACAAGGATTGACATAAATTTATCAACAGAACAATTAATTAATAATTTACAATTAATTAATAATGAAGTTTCTGGTTTACTAAGAAATTATGGTACTGATAATTTAGAAGATTTATTAATAATATGCTTTGGCAATAACAATATAACAAGCGATGAAACTGCGTTGGAAAAATTTGAATTGCTTAAAAAATATTTTCATCCAATTAGTTATAAAGTCATATCAAAAAAAGAGGAACAAAAAAACCAATATGATACATATGATGAGAAATTATTAAATTTTTCTTGCTCCGACGTGTCAACCACATATAAACAATTTCATATTAAGGTTTATGGTATTAAATTATATGTACATTCCGTTACACTTAAAAAGTGTATATTAATAACCGGTGTTCTTGATGATATTATTATAGATTTTTTAAATAACAAATACATAACAAATAAAATAAAAATGGTTAGAGATATTGTTCCAGATTCTCCAGATTTTAAAAGTGACGTATTTGATAAATTTATTTCATCGTTAACATTAAAAGATTATTTAATATATGATAATCAACATGAAATTTATAGTAAATTTTCAGAAATTAGAGCCCAATATATTTCTATAAAACAAAAACAAACTTTACATGCTGTAAAAGATTTTACAATAGACGACATATATAACAAAAGAAATACATTAATTGGATTATTAATCCATTCATCAAGCTATGAAAATCAATATTTAGCTTATTTGTTATATGACCTTCTCTCTAATGATGTCAACGGAAGTGTAGATAGTAAGGAACAAACTATATTGTTTGATAGTTTCCCTTGGACTATTAAACAGTCATTTAAACAAGCCATAAAGAAAACACTACAATACACAAACGATTTATCCAATTTTGATATAAACAAAATACCACTTGAACAACAAATTTGTTTACTAAATGCATCTGACACTATTAAAGAAAAAGCAATGATGAAACTTAAAGAAATAAAAGCCAAACCCGAAGATTCTGGATCCAAGGCTCGTCAATATCTTGATGGATTGCTAAAAATACCTTTTGGAGTTTATAAGAGAGAACCTGTACTTAATATTATGAATAACGTTAGAAATAAATTCAAAGAAATGTATAAAAAATATAATATCGATAAAATATTTCCTGAAATAAAAGAAAAACATACATATACAAATGTCGAAATCTTAAAATATATTAAAACCATTCAAGGGAATAATGGAACGACCAATAAAACTCAACAATTAGAAAAAATTAAAGAATATTTATTGGTTGGAGATAGAGATAAATTAATTTTAAATAATAAAATTTTAGATAAAATACTGAAGAAATATAATAAACAACGGTCGAAATTTTATCACTTAAATAAAGAAGGGTTATTAGAACGTTCTATTAATATTATTGATTATTTTATTGAAGAAGGAGAAGGAGAAAATGAAAATATTATAAATGATATTATCGTTGAATTTAATTCATTGGAAAATGTAAATCCTATGCTTACAAAAGTTGAAATTACAAATGATATTAAACAAATTAATTCTAATATGAAAGAAATATCTAATTATATGATTGAAGTAAAGGCAACACTAGATAAAGCCGTATACGGACACGATAAAGCAAAAACCCAAATAGAGAGAATAATCGGTCAATGGATTAATGGCGAGCAAGATGGATACTGTTTTGGGTTTGAGGGTCCACCAGGATGCGGGAAAACTTCTCTGGCTAAACGAGGTATATCAAATTGCTTAAAAGACGCGAACGGTAATTCGAGACCATTCGCGATGATTCAAATGGGTGGAGATAGCAATGGAAGCACTTTACACGGACATAATTACACATATGTAGGAAGCACTTGGGGGTCAATCGTTCAAATTTTAATTGATAATAAGTGTATGAACCCAATTATATTTATTGATGAGGTTGATAAAATTAGTCGAACAGAACACGGTAAGGAAATTGTAGGCATATTAACGCATTTGTTAGACTCCACCCAAAATGACTGTTTTCAAGATAAATATTTTACAGGTATTGATTTAGATTTATCAAAAGCGTTGTTTATTCTCTCTTATAATGATGTAGAAGCTATTGATAAAATTTTACTGGACCGAATTCATAGAATTAAATTCAGTAATATCTCATTAGAGGATAAATTGATTATATGTAATACTCATATTTTACCAGATATATATAAAAAAATTGGCCTTGAAGATATGATAAATTTTAAAGAAGGAGTATTGAAGTTTATTATAGACGAATATACGTGTGAAGCTGGTGTTAGAAAGCTAAAAGAGATTCTTTTTGAGATAATTGGAGAGATTAATTTAGATATATTAAAAAACAATCATAAAGAATATGAATTACCAATACAAATTAGTATTGATGATATTAAAACTAAATACTTTAAAGATAAACGTGAAATTAAACATACAAAAATTCATACAGAAAGTAGAATAGGGGTTATTAACGGTTTGTGGGCAAACGCATTAGGAAATGGAGGAGTAATACCAATTCAAGTGAGTTGGCGACCTAGCAAACAATTTCTTTCTCTCCATCTTACTGGAATGCAAGGAGATGTAATGAAAGAGTCAATGAATGTCGCCTTAACATTAGCATGGGATTTAACTAATTATTTAGATAAAGAATTAATAAGAAAAAAGTTTGGAGATAAAAATAATTATGGTATTCATATACATTGTCCTGAGGGCGCCACGCCAAAAGATGGGCCAAGTGCCGGAACCGCGATAACAACTGCTATTTATAGTATTCTTAATGAGAGAAAAATTAAATATAATATAGCAATTACTGGAGAAATTTGTTTAAATGGAAATGTAACCGAAATAGGGGGATTAGATTTAAAGATATTAGGTGCTATTAAGGCAGGCGTTAAGGAAATATTGTTTCCGGTCGAAAACATGAAGGACTATAATACATTTGTAGAAAAATATAAAAATTCTTCCTTATTAGAAGACATCATATTCCACCCTGTAAATACTATTAAAGAAGTATTTGAGTTAGTTTTTGAAGAATAAATATAATAATCAAAAATATATTATTATTAATTATTATATGAGTAGCCAAAAATTAGGTATGAACGCAGGTGTGCCAGAATCACCGCTTCAATTATTTCAACCAATGAATATTGTTGTTTTTTTTTCATTTTTCTCTCCGGTTATACTTGCGACAAGTATAACAGGATTATCTTTTATATTTCAAAACTTCAAAGGTTTGATTTATTTAGGATTTTTGATAGGATGTTGTGTTGTAAGAAATTATGTTTATATGATGTCTGGTGCTACCCCAATTGTGAATGATAGAACAATATGCACATCAATACAATATAGCAAATATGGTAATCCATCATTTAGTGCGTTTGTTTTCGCATTTACAATAATGTACTTATCCTTCCCGATGTTCAGCAACGATTCTGTTAATTATTGGGTATTTATCTCTCTATTAACATACTTTTTTATGGATTTGTTTATTAAACTTTATAAGAAATGTGTAATTCAAAGTAGTGAATTGTTTTTAAATGTGTTGCTCGGTGCGTCGTCTGCTGCCTTAATTGTAACTCTTATGTATGTGGGTGGGTCGGGTAAATATTTATTCTTCAATGAAATATCAAGTAACAAAGATATATGTTATCAACCAAGTAAACAAACATTTAAATGTTCTTTATATTCAAATGGAGAATTAGTAAGTGAATTATAATTGGTATAGTAAGAATGTGAAATTTTGGCTTGTATACAAATAAGTCAGTTTCTAAAGAAAATGTTTTTCAGTTACAGGTAAATCTTTTTCTAGAGAAATTATAGATAAGGGTTGTTCTTGAATTGGATTTACTATTCTTGGTTGAATAAATGCTAATTTATAGGTTTTAAACCATGATAAAAAATTTTTAATAACGAAACTTCGCTGAAATGTTTCGGCCAACAATTTCATATTTCCTTTTGTATTGTATTTATTAATAAAATTATTAACGACAAGCAAAAGGTTTGCATTTGAATATTTATCCATATTTGCATAATTGTATAAAGGTTTTTTTTTCTTAGAATTCACAAAGTTGTGAAATAAATAAAGCATGTTTTTAAATTCAGTTTTATTTTTATAATCTTGTAAATTAATTTTTGCTAAAAAAATACTGGCGTCTTTGGAACATTCTGGACAAGGCAACACTCTACATATTTGCACAATTATTCCGAATAAAGAAGGAATTACATTGTTATATGCGTTTGGATTTATTTTTTCTGCGAGTGTATGAAATAACGTCCATACGGCTGGACCCCAAACTTCTGGCGGCGACATTATATATCAATTAAATATAAAAAATATAAAGATATTACATAAAGTATAATATATTATGACAAAATACAAAATAGAAGGAGGAATAGATTTTTATACCGAACTATACAAATCACTTGATATTGAAGATACCATAAGTGATTTTGAAAATATTTGTTTGATTACAAATAAACCATTAACAGATAAACATGTTATAATGAAATGTGGACACAAGTTTAATTATTATTCTATTTATAAAGATATTGTAAATCATAAACAAAAATTTAATGGAATGGAAACTCAAACTGGTAGATTAAATACACGTCAAATAAGATGTCCGTATTGTCGAAAGAAACAAGATACTTTGTTGCCATATTATGAAGAATTAGGTTTAGCAAAAGTACATGGTGTAAATTTTTACGACCCAAATTTTAAACAACCCATTAAGACTTATGAAAAATGTATGTATAAATATCCAAATGATATGTATGACCCAAGTAAGCCCGAAACAGATACAAATAGTAAATATTTAATTAATACTCAATGTTCCTACCATCATTCAAGTAATATTAATGCAAGTAAAATTCAAATATATAATTATTCGAACCCATTACAGCCTATTACATTTGGAGACAATAATGCATATTGTTATAATCATAAAATAATTATGATTAACCATTATAACGCAGAACAAAAACAAAAAATAAAAGACGAAGCCAAAATAGCAAAAGCATTGAAAAAACAACAAATAAAAGAGGAAAAACAACAAATAAAAGACGACGCCAAAATAGCAAAAGCATTGAAAAAACAACAAATAAAAGAGGAAAAACTGAAATTAAAAGACGACGCCAAGCTACTTAAAACAAAGGCCGTTAAAAATGTAATACTGGGGCCATCCATTATAACAACTGAAACACCTATTCAAGGATGTATTGCTTTATTGAAATTTGGGTCTAATAAAGGTAAGTATTGCGGATGTGCAATTAAAACAGAAAATATGTGTCAGAGACACTTAAAATTGGTAAATAATATTTAATAATTAAGATTTAAAATTTAAATATGGATAATAAATAATGGAAAACAAAGAAACAATAGTAAATAATACAACTAATAACGCAAAGGAACAGTTGGTAAATAACATTAAAGAATGGATAAAGATAGATAATGAAATAACACAGTTAAAGGCTGATGTAAAAGAGAGAACGACCAAAAAGAAATTATTGACAGAGAATTTAGTAACCGTTATGAAGAGTAATAGTATCGATTGTTTTGACATAAATGGTGGAGCACTTGTTTATAAGAAAAGCACAGTTAAGAAACCAATTAATGATAGAACATTATTATTAGCATTGCAAAATTACTATAAAACAGACACACATATAGCCGAAGATATTGCAAAACACGTGATGAGTTGTCGCGAAGAACAAATAAAAGAAACTATTAAACGTAAAATAGATAAATGAGTAAAAAACTTAAATAAATATTATTAGTATAACTATATTATGGATGAAACAAACCACTATTATTATGGTCTTAAAAGTGTTTTATCAAAAAATATAGAAACATTAAAAATGTTGGACCAGTATATAAATATTGTTTTATGTGTTTATTTTATTAACAACGAAGGAAAGAAACCATTTCTGCAATTTTTACTGGTAAATAATGATGGTAAAGTATTAAAACTTCCAACCCTGTCTATTTATACTTTATTTGATAAAGATAGTCTAATTCCATATTCCGAAGTTTATTTATCTGGAATATTGAATATAGATAATTTTGAAGAATTTACTAAAAATATATCATTTAATGGGTTTTATGAATATATGGACGACCTTTATTTATTTGTTGATATTACTAATTGTAAAATAAAAATTGACGAAACCTACACGTCAAACCACGTAAGATTTGGATTAATTGATGAAATAGTAAATCATAAGAATATATGTAATATTCAAATAGATACTACCGTTTCATCTTTCTTTATAAAAAATGATTCGCTCATTTATTTGTACGATGATAAAAATCATCCTTATGAAATTCCTATAGTCGGTTTTGTTGGTAAATCAACAGAACAAAACAGAAATTTTGTTATGATGTTTGGAGAGAGTGCGAAAACTAAATCGGCTATTGTCGGTCCATATTTTTATTTTACCAATTTGTCTAACGCTATTATACAAGGAGGTTGGAATAATGATTTAGTTACAACTGATAAAAATGGTAAATATAACAAAGGCGGTATAATACGGTTCGCGTTATTTGTTGGTAAAACAAAATACATCGAAAACGCACCAAATGACCCCAACGACGAGTCTGAAATTAAACAACAGAGAATAGAAGATGATACACTTAATATAAAAAAAGAGATTTTAACATTAAGAATTTCTGACCACGATGGAATATGGTCAAACGCTTATGATAGTGTTTATTTAGGCAAATTAGAATTAGATGATGGCTCATTTTTAGATGATACACCCATGTTTGTATTGAAAGATTATCACCAACAAGTTCCACTAAGTTGTCATTTTATTGACAAGAGTATGTTGGGAGACAACATTAATTAATTTAATTATGTTTATAGATAGCATACTATAGTTTAGAATATAATAATATTAAATAATCTTAAATAATATTATATGAATCCAATAACATTAATAGGTCTATCTATTATATTTTTCTATAGTTTATCACAAATATTAAATTTTTATGGCGTAAACGAATATAGTTACGGTGTATATATTTTATTTTATATTTTTATCGTATTATGTATTTTAATTTTACCAGGCGACTATCCGAAAATATAATTTATATAATAACATAATTTTGTATATTATATAAATTATACGTGTTCATTCGTTGAATGTTGTCATACCGTTAAACCATATTATACAATACATTATTTTCTTCTGGATTAACTTTAATATAAATACTCCTATTTTCCTCGAGAATTGTTTTAATAGTTTGAATATTAATTTTTTCTTTAAGATTGTCGATAATTTCGGTTTCCATTGGTTTACGATTATTTAAATCATTAAATAATTTAATAAAATCGTGTACTTGTTTAATATTCATTTCATTCTGTTTTTTTTGTTTGTTTACTTTGGCGAGTTGAACCTTCATACTTTCATTAAAATCTTTCGCTCTATTTTCTTCAGTATACCAAGGATTTCTATAATCGGCAGTAGGCACTAAAATATCACAAATTTCAGGTTTTATAATTTTATCATATGTATCGTGGTTTAAAAAGTGGAGTTTAAAACGATTAACTATTTTTTCTGGTATGGTAGGACTAGTTTCGTTTAATCTATCAAATTCTTCTTTGTTCATTTTTAACATTTGTTTAGGATCAATTCTCTCTGACGGATGTTTTGAAAGTTCAATTCTAATATTTCTATAAAACTTATCCCACGCTATGCTACTAACTCTATGTGCTTCATTTAGTTGTGTAATTTTAAGAAATTGTTGGATAGTTGTTATAATTCCAGCTAAAAGGTTAAACCCGCCAATAATCATTACAAATAAGCTTTGATGTTCAATTGGAATTCTTCCTTGAGCAAAATTTCCTGTTCCGGTTAAAGTTGATATTATGATTACTGGTATAGTATACCACGCGTTTAACGCACCATACATAAGATTTGATTTTGAATGCAACCATCTATAACACATAGCTTTATCAGCCCATTCGATTAGAATATTCTCGTGTTCAGGTGTCCATTCAATATGAGGTTGAATTATATCCAATTGATTGCTGTCTTCCGTTAGATTATCCATTTATATATTTATTTACGATTTTAATTTTAATTTTAATTTTAATATTATATTTTAATATGGAAATAAAACTTAAAAAAATAAAGACTGAATTTAATAATATAATTACGATAAGAAATAGTGTTAAAAATGTTTTCGGTATATTGCAAGGTAGTATTGATAAACTTAGACAAATTTATTCAGAATTTATAGAGAATAATAAACACGATATGTTCGTTTTTGGATTAGACTCATTCCATTTTCAAAGTAAACTGATTGATATTGAATATGATGATATGAAGGGCGTATTTTTAGCAATTAATAATCGAATGTATTGTGAGTATTTTAAATTACATAAAATTATAGTTGAATATATTTCAGGATCATTAAATGATAAACGCGCAATCGAGGTTGTAAAAATACACAAATATCCGGTTTACAAAGATTTAGAGCCATTTAAAGAATATAAATTTGAAATAATTTTAGATATACACGAAAATATTTTAAATTTACTTGCCGTTATTAATTCAATACTTAATAAAAAAGAAAATGAACTTATGATTCATAAAACAAAACAAAAAATTGGGCTTAATATTGATAATTTTATTACAACATTTAATTTCAATTTGTCTGTTATGAGAGAAAAATTAGGAATGTTTATTGCTTATGTTGATTTTTTTCATAAGTTACACTCTAAATATCTTCAACGTTTTAGTAATAAAATCCAACTTATGTATACACATATTACTAACGATATTAAATTTGACGATTCGGTTGAGATAAGTAAAACCAAGAAAAAGGAATTAATAGATGAATTTAAACATAATTGCGTTGGTAAAGAATTATTGAAAGACCTTAAAACATCAATCGGGTCAGAGACTAACAGTGATGTTGATAGCAGTGTAACAAACGCGAGTGTAAATATAGAGCAAGATATAAACTCTAATATAAATGAATTAAATATTGGAGGTAATACTCAAAATTTATTATTAAACGACAATTACGACAATATGTTAACTTTAACTTCAAGTAATATAGAAAAAAGAAATTATAAAAATGTATTTAAAAAAAATGTTAATAAACTTACAAATATGTTAAAAATATGTAAGAATACCACAAATAAGCAGCTGAATGGAAATAAAGATATGTTAGAACCTGCTGAATTACAGAAAATATTTTCGGGTATAAATAAATCGTGTGATTTAATTATTAATAATACAGAACCCGATGTATATATTGATAATGTAAAATTTATACGAGATACTGACCTAGATACTGACCTAGATTCAGACCTAGATTCAGGACAAAACACGCCACAAAACACGCCACGAAACACGCCACAAGATACAACACATGATACAACACAGGATACAACACATGATACAACACAGGATACAACACAGGATACAACACAGGATACAACACAAGATACAACACAAGATACAACACAAGATACAAAACAAGATACAAAACAAGATACAACACAAGATACAACACAAGATACAACACAAGATACAACACAAGATACAACACAAGATACAGCACAAGATACAAAACAAGATACAACACAAGATACAACACAAGATACAACACAAGATACAGCACAAGATACAACACAAGATACAAAACAAGATACAAAACAAGATACAAAACAAGATACACCATAATAACGATAGTTCTCTTTAAGTTAAATATTAATATTATAAAAAATTGAACTAAAGATAAAACAATATATTATAACAATATAAAGAAAATGGAAAGACGTCTTAACAAGAAAGCAGAAACATATATTACGGAGTTTAAAGACAGTATTCGAGAAAAGGCCACTCAATTGGGATTGTCGGGCGATATTAAATCAACCCAACTTTTACAATATATTTATGATCATGACAGACTGTCATTTAATAAGGACGATTTTCAAAAAAGGAAACGTGTAAAAAATTTTGTTCCTATTTATGACCGATGCTGTGCGAAACGGGCTTCGAGCGAACAATGCACGAGACGTAGAAAGGACGAAAGCGAATATTGTGGAACACATATGAAGGGAACCCCTCACGGTATAATGGAAACACCTGATGAACCAAAAATAAATACAACAAAGGTTGAAGTTTGGGTACAAGATATTCAAGGTATTGTTTATTATATTGATAAATTTAACAATGTCTATGATACGGTTGACATAATTAAAAATGAATTTAATCCAAAGATAATAGCAAAATATATAAAAACCGGGGAAACTTTCAGTATTCCAGAACTAAACGTTTAGTAAAAAAAAATGTGTAAAAAAATGTGTAAAGTATATATGCCAAATGGCTCAACTTTAGAATAATTAAATAAGTTACAAAATATGTTGTATGTTGTATGTTCTATGGTGAGTGTGGATTAATAGCGACGGCCCACCAATTGTCGTCGCTGTGAACGAGGCGTGTTTCGACGTTTTGATTGTGAAGCGCGCGTATGAATGCGTGGGCGGCGGCTCCTTGCTGCCATTCGTGTATCTGTACATAGGCGCGGTTATAGAGTTTGGGTTGTTGTTGATTAGTAATTTCATAGGGTTCTATATGAACACTACTTACCTTAGCCAACTTATGTTTGCTCATGACTTGAGCGATATAGTTGGCATCAAAATTTTTCTCCACGTGAGGAAAGTAAAGGCTCTGGATGACTGCGGTCATTTTGGTGATAGTTAAATATGCGTTTGATGTTACGAAACAAAGTATTTCAATTTTAAAATATAAACAGCTGAAATTTGGCGAACTAAAAAAATATATTTACCCCGTATTAAATATATTTTAGGTAGCTGGTTGGTCTCGTGGCACCTGGCTGGCGGATATGTTCCTTCTATTTTGCAAGGCACCTGGCTGGCGGATATGTTCCTTCTATTTTGCAAGGCATCGGGCTGGCGGATATGTTCCCTCTATTTTGCAAGGCACCTGGCTGGCGGATATGTTCCCTCTATTTTGCAAGGCATCGGGCTGGCGGATATGTTCCTTCTATTTTGCAAGGCACCTGGCTGGCGGATATGTTCCCTCTATTTTGCAAGGCACCTGGCTGGCGGATATGTTCCCTCTATTTTGCAAGGCATCGGGCTGGCGGATATGTTCCCTCTATTTTGCAGGCGGTATTTTAAAATATAAATTTTTAGTAATTGTAAAAATAAGGAGGATAAAAAAAAATTGAAATACTTTTGTTTGGTAAGATGAAATGTATATAATTCCCCCAAAGTAATTTATTTAAAATATATCGAATTGAAAATGTCGGGTTCTCTCTTTAACGCTCAACTGTATGTAAGCGACCAATTGAACCGTCAATTGGTGAATGCGGCCCAAGATGTGTCTCTTCGTTGTGTTCACGCACTGGCTGAAAAATTTAATTTCGATGCCGAAGAAGCGATTCTTCTGCTAGGATTGGATATGATTAAGCTAGAACGCGCCCCGCGGGCGAAGAAGATTGCAGTAGAAAAAATTGCGAAGGTACGCCCCCCCAAGGCGTCGTTTCCTCTGCCTTACAACGGCGAAGTGAACGAAGAGTTGTGCTCGGCACTTCGCCAGAATAACGGGTTGTATACCCAATGTACTGGTGAAAAAGTCGGTTCGTCTTCCTACTGCAAGGGTTGTGCTAGGAATATGCAGAAAGTGGGTGGAGAAACTCCGGAATATGGTACTATTCAGCAACGCAGCGCTGTGGGTATCTTCGAGTATGTCGACCCCAAGGGACGTAAGCCGATAGCTTACCCGAAGGTAATGAAGAAATATAAAATTACTCAGGAGATGGTTCTTGAGGAAGCAGGTAAGTACAACGTAAATATTGACCGGTCTCATTTCAATGTGCCCGAGGAAGAAAAGCGCGGGAGACCGAAGGTTTTGAAGGAGACAAACATTGAAAAGGGATCAAAGGGTCGTCCTAAGAAGTTGCAGAAAGTGGTCGAAATCGAAGGAAATGACGAGGATCTGTTCGCTCTTCTAGTTGCAGAGGCAAATGAGGAGGTAGTAGACACTTTGAAGGACTCTGCGAAGGACTCTGCGAAGGAGTCTGCGAAGGAGTCTGCGAAGGAGTCTGCGAAGGAGTCTGCGAAGGAGTCTGCGAAGGAAGCAGCGAAGGAAGCGGCTCGACTAGCGAAGGAAGCAGCGAAGGAAGCGGCTCGAGTAGAGAAGGAAGCGGCTCGAGTAGAGAAGGAAGCGGCGAAGGAAGCGGCTCGAGTAGAGAAGGAAGCGGCGAAGACAAAGATTGCTGAGGAAAAGGCCTTCGCAAAGCAAAAGAAGGAAGACGAACGCTTAGCTCGCGAGAGCCAAAAGAAGGAAAAGGAAGCCAAATTGTCCAAGAAGGAAAAGAAGGCTGCGACAGATCCGGAAGAGGATGAGCCTGATGTCGTAAAGAAGATTGAATTCGAAGGCAAGAAATACTTGAAATCGAAGAAGACGGGTATTATTTACGATTACAACAAGTATGCCAATGACAGCGAGCAGGTTGTTGTGGGTAAATGGAACGATACCTCCAACAAAATCGTGTTCGAACAGGCAAAGGATGCTGTCGAGGACAAGGAAGAAGATGCTGTCGAGGACAAGGAAGAAGATGCTGTCGAGGACAAGGAAGAAGATGCTGTCGAGGAGAAGGAAGAGGAGGCGGATGTCGTAAAGAAGATCGAATTCGAAGGCAAGAAATACTTGAAATCGAAGAAGACGGGTATTATTTACGATTACAACAAGTATACCAATGAGAGCGAGCAGGTTGTTGTGGGTAAATGGAACGATACCTCCAACAAAATCGTGTTCGAACAGGCGGAGGAATCAGAGGATGAATATGATGATGAGTAAATGATGTGTAATTAGCGTATTAAATGATGTGTAATTAGCGTATTAAATGATGTGTAATTAGCGTATTAAATGATGTGTAATTAGCGTATTAAATGATGTGTAAAATTAGTAAAATAATAATTTTTTGCTGCAGGTCCACAAGGGCATCGGTGTGGCGGTTCCACAAGGGCATCGGTGTGGCGGGTCCACAAGGGCATCGGTGTGGCGGTTTCCCAGTAGTTGCCTGCTGCTGCTAGAAGTATAGTTAATATTGCATGGTTTACATTACACTTTTGTGTGAGTTATTTGATTCGAACGTGAAATAAAGGATATATTTTATACACATTTTGAAATTTAAAACTCCAACTGTGTATAGTTAGTTTTTATTTTAAATTTTATTTGTGTTATACTTATTTAGCGAACGCATTATAATTGTTGTATGGCACTGAAATATTTGACGAGTTTGCATGTAGTTCTTATTTTGATATAAATAATCCTCAAGTGTTGAACAATTTATAGTATAGACTGTGGGTGGTCAGATTTGAATAAAATTGATATAATTATCGGTGTGAAGAGAAAGAAACAACATCTCACAATGGAATATTCCACACCCCAACCGATTGAGCAAAATTTTAAAGATATAAGGGTAGTTAGACAAAATAATAATAATAAAATTGTATATGACAGCTTGAGAAAAGGTGATTTAAACACACTTTACGAAAATATTAATCGTAAAGAGTATGAAAGAACCCTCGAAGATTTAAACCTTTCCGAAGGAGAGTTTTTATTGAAATGTAAAAAAGATGAATTGTTTGCTAAATTGAGTTCTAGGCTTATTTCTAAAAACGCAACAAGACAAGGTAGTAAAGATGAAACCGAGCAACTAAGAACATGTAATATAACTGCGGAAAAATGTGGATTGGCGATTAATAATTTAACCGTTACAGAATTTAGACCAACAAAAGACGGGTCCATCGTATCAAAAAATGAAATGAAAATAAAAGAAATTCAAAAGGATTGTTGTCTAAAATCATTTGATGGTAAGATTTCGGGCAAGTTTAATGGATTTATTGCTGCAAAGGTTGCTTATGGAAACGGTGGACACCAAGATAATGTATTTGAGGAGATGGATATAATCGCAGAATGGTGGAAAAACTATAAATCAGGATCAGCCGAAATTCTGATTGTATTAATCGACACAGATTTAATAACAAAATTCACGAGAATAAAAGAAAAATATAGGAATGTAAATAATGTAATGGTTTTCAATCATATAGAATTTCAACAATATATGATTAGCACATATTATATAGATGAAAGCATGTAATTACATATTTTGAATGCTAAATCAAATGAAATACGCTTTCTAGCAATTGAATTACTCTCTCTATAATTAGTTAGGAATAAAGAATTATATTTTTCTCTTTGGTCCTTTATATATTCGTTCATTTTATCAACTAATTGTTGTTGTTGTTGTAATGTAATAGGGATATTAATAACAAGTGTAGCATAACTACGTGCTGATAATTTGTCAGTTGTATCAATGTATCTATCCTCATCGCTAACAATTCTAAACCCTAATTGACTATCTTTATTATCATCAATACATTTTAGTAAAATATTTGTCATATTTTTATTTGTTTCTTTAGTTGCTCTTTGAACTTTATATATTGGATTTTGTTGAAGATTATAAATCTCCCCTCCTATGGTATAGTTATTTTCAGAAGTTAAACAAATATTTATTTCTTTTTTTGAAGGATAAATATAGGTTTGGATATGATTTATTTCATTATGTTTTTTTACAAAATATATACTACATACAGCATAACTGGTATCATCAAATACTTGTTCTTCAAAAATATTAACAATTTGCATTGTATATTTTTCTAAAAATTGTTTTCTTAATTCGACATCACTTTTTCTTATTGACGACAAGAAGTTTAGAGGTATAATAATAATCCCTCCCTGACAAACATTTGCGATTATATTAATTATAAAACATTTATATAAATCATTACATTTATATTTTTCATATAAATCCTTTGTTTTGCTTTTATTTCTTGCCAAATAAGGTGGATTAGTTAATATAAATTTATCAGTATAATCAGGAGGGTTCGTTAATGTATCTCGTTTTATTGTATTTGTAATTTTAGGATCTATATCATAAATTTCTAAATTATAATTAGTTTTATTTTTTATAAAATTTAGTAAATCACCATTACCAACAAACGGTTCTACAATTGTTTTAATATTACTTGGTATTTCCATATTTGAAAGAATATATTCATAGTTTGTTGTATAAAATTGTCCTAATTGGTTTTTACTCATAATTGAATGTATTAATTGATTTTCAGTATTATTTAAACTCAATTTTTTATTAATAATATCATCAACAGCTTCTTCTATTTTTCCTTTATTATCTTGACAAGGTCTTTTGTTCTGTTCATGCTTATCGTAGTGAGATTTTTGAGAAAACTCTTTCAAACATCGTTCGCAAGTATATTTTGTCATTCTATACTATTACTAAACATTTTTATGGTTTAACTCATTTTTAACTAAAAGAGTTAAACTAAAAGAGTTAAAAATGATAAATATTATTTTAACTAAAAATCGGCGTTTTAAATTTCCAAAGGTATAAAACGTGTTAATATTGTAGTATTTGATGCTCTATATCATGAACAAATACATAATGGTTATATTATTTGAAAAAGTTAAATCGTGAATAGAGAGAATTCATAATCCACCCAACATTCATACCATAACTATAAATGTTGGGTGGATTGGTTTGTATTTTCTCTCTAATTTTACTTCCACTATTTTATTTGAAATTATATAACATAGTAGTGATACATAATATAAGCTGTGTACTTTAAATTCGGGATCTCGCCGATATGGAATGTCTAACTCGGTGCATCGGTATGGCGAAACGAAGTTGCTGACTGCTGCTGCTATACGTATAACTAATATTGCAGGGGTTCCATTTATACCTTTTTCGAGTCGTCTTTTAACATGGACGAATTAATAATTAATAAAAAAAGACTATATGTATCATTTACACCTTTTTACATTTCAATCGCCGACTAAATTAACTGTTTGTATTTTAATTTAATTGGTTCTTTTGTTTGTTTCATAATCCATTCAGCATCTATTTCAATAAGATTTTCTACACCTAACATTTTAAGTTCATTTATTTTTTCTTGTGATGATGGATTTTTATGACAAATCTCTATAAACCAAAGAGGAATGCCTTTATGAGTTAAAACAACATCAATTACTCGTTTTGGATATATACCTAAACTAATACATTCGTCATATGTAGGGACATATTCACTCTGTAAATTATCATATTCGTGAGAATCTGGGTCCATTTCTTTTGGTATTTTTGGATTTGTTAAAAGTTCATCCCAGTTATGTTCTATTGAATTATATTCATCTGTTTTTACAATTGGATATTCGAACCAAACACCACATTTTCTATTTGGTGTTGAACCAACATCGCCTATATAGTTACCACCACCAAACCATTCTTTTAATACTTCCTTTGCCATTTTATGTTTATAACTTTCATTTTCTGTAAATGTATTCATTTTAGGTTTAATATAATTACATCATTTATATTTAAATCAATTTTATAATGAATAATCGGCGTTTGAAATGTAAAAAGGTGTAATACAGTACATCATATAATTTTTACAACAACTTATAAATAATTCTATATCGCTGTTCTACACCATTTCCATTATCTCTAACCAAGATTTATTATGAGGGTTCGGGGAGTTAGACATCAATTTTATATTATTATTTTCTCTCGAGGGAGAGATCAATTTTATATTATTATTTTCTCTCGAGACAGACAGCAAATTTTTCTCTTCTGTATTAATGACAATAATTACATGTTGGAGAATATCCCCGGACTTAGAATATTGGCTGGATTCAATAAACATTTTAAACGATGTCTTTGTTATTATTATAATTTAATCTAATTTGTAAAATTATTTTCAATTTTAATTCTCTCTACAAAAAACAAGGCAAGTACGTTTTGATTTTTCTTTTAAGTTATTTTGAAATATTTAAATATAAACAACTTAAAGATACGATTTTCGTTAGAAAAAAGTTGTCGACCGCCATGATCTCACTTTTCATTTTATTAAAATTTACATTTCTATTGTATAATATCATTTGCAATAAAACGCTTACCATTCTGAACATTGCCAACATATTTATCAATTGTTAAAGTTGTGATATTTGATACATCTTCCTTTGCCTTGTCAAACGCACACATCTCGAAACGATGAACATAGACCGACTTGGTCTGTCCAATACGATGGCATCTCGCAATGGCTTGGTCTTCGACTGAAGGGTTCCAATGAGGCGATATGAAGTATATTTCACTATAATTTTCTTGCAAATTTAAGCCTTCGCAGCCGGTTTGAATTTGTAGAACTAATGCTTCATTTTTCTCGTTAAGAATGGCATAACGCTTCGCATTACTAGTTCTGCCGTCGAAAGTGACGACTTTTTTCATGCCTCCATCAATCAAACGCTTTGCGACTTCGTCGATTTCTTCCCGGAAATGACAGAAGATAATCTTACCACATCCGTTACCTTTCCGTTCCAGAATATAATTGACTACCGCATCCAATTTGCTACTATGTTTAAATGCTTCTTTGTATGAATCATAGTCGCCTATTACGCCTTTTTTTACGAGCTTATCGAGTTGCTTGACCATTAATTTCGGGTAAATGCAAACCTGCCTTGCTCTTAACATAAGCGGTAGAGGCCCGTTGCCACCAAAAGCATTGACAATAAGCTTGTTCACCCCCTTGGATGGATCAACCCGACTAAACAACAATGTGGAATGGATCTCTTCAGCCAAATTCATTTCTTTTTGCGACAACCATTTGACTATATTTGTATCGATGACCAGGTCGGGCATTTGAATGCCTACGGACGGTTTGGTTCTCTTCAGTACAAAGGCCCGAGAGAGTATTTGTAAATTTTTATCGTCAGTATAGTATTTTGTTGGAAGACGAATTATAGCACACAAACTATAGAAATCTGACTTTTTATTCTGAATTGGAGTTCCAGAAACAAGCCATCTTGTTCCAGCTTGTAATAGACGAGCACTCGTGTATCTAGTCGTGTTTGAGTTGCGCAAGTGGTGGCCTTCATCGAAAATAATTCGGGACCAAGCTATTCGATGTAAAAGAGTTAGACATTTGTTGTTAAGTTGTTTCTTAGATAGTGTAACCGCTCCATAAGTGGTAATGACTATAGGCGCACGTTTAAGATTTTCTATAGTTATTGTATTCTTATCTTCGCCGTGGAAGACAAGAGCCTTATGTCCTGTCGTCTTATATATTTGAATGAACCATTGATCGACCAGAATAGGCGGCAACACAATTAGTGTATGCGGCATAAAATTGCAATACATTAATCCAATCATCATTATCGTTTTTCCTAGACCCATCTCGTCGGCAATAAATCCACCTCGAACACCCCACAACGGGTCGGGGCTAATCTCATTAATCAGACACTTGCGCACTCCGTCGTATTGATACGGTTTATGAGCCATATTCGAGTGGTCAAGGTATTTAGTAAATCGTTCCATACGCAAGTCAATTGAACCTTTGGGTAAAGATTCATTCTGGACAACGCCAGCCATTTTCTTTTAAAATTGTTGTTGGTTAAATAAAGTATTAATCGAAATTTTAATACTTTTTTCTCTCAATTTTTTACTTTAAATATCTATTTTAGTTATTACTAAATATTTATACGCTACAATACATAGCAAGTGACCGAATTAATTGCTATGTATTTCCATTATATATTATAAATATTTAGTAACTCGATTTTAACCCTTATAATTAAAAAATTGAAATACTTTTTCTCCCAAAATAGAATGCATATCACATTCAAACATTTTGAAGCGCATAAGCATTTATTACCCTTTTAATATCTTAACCCTTTATTAAAATGTCGCGCCCAGCTAAGAAGCCTTTCTGCAAGGTGTGTTTTGACGCCAAACAGCCGGAATCTGTGTATTCGAGCCACTGGGTTAGAAGTTTGCCCAACTTCTATGGGATAGTCACCGTAACTTGTCCCACTCTTCTCAACAATCTGTGCAGTCATTGCGGTGAGACCGGACACACCGTCTCATTTTGCCGGGTGCTCAAGAAATCTCTACGAGCAGAGAAAGCCGCTATATACAAGAAGACCGTGGATAATAACTCAAATACGAATAACAAGTCAACCCTTATGACAAAGAAGAACGCGTTCAGCGGTTTGTCGTATGGCACTTCATCTGAAGAGGACGAACCGCAGTCGTGCGAGGCGGACGCGAAGGACCAACCACCCGATTTGATAGACCTCTCCTCTACTGAAGAAGAGACGCACCAGGAAAAGCCGCAACCGCGCGAGATGCAAAAGAAGCAATGTGTCAACTGGGCCGACAGAGTTGACAGCGACGATTCTGACGACAACTAAGTGTCGCGACTTTGGCGTTTAAATTGTAGATTATAGATAGATTAGATTGTAGTTCTATGCGATATATATATTAAACCGTACAAATGTATTAGTAATAATTATTAACTTTTTTCTATTTAAAATGCCCATTTTATTAAAATATATTTTACACGACATAAATTATATTTTGATTGATTTAATTACAGGAATAAATATACATACGATTGAACGGTTTTTTATTATATGTATTGTATGGTTTTTTTAAAGGACGTAAAATGATGCAATTAAAATATGTCGATATAATTATATAATTCATCATTCAATGAAATAGTCATTGCCAATGACTAAAATTACCATTATAAATTATATTCTATGTCTTTTTAATGTTTTTCGTTGTTTTCTACCTTTTTTTGTAATTCTACCTTTTTTACCCTTTTTTTTATGTTTTTTTGACTTGTTAGATTTATAAGTTTTTTTTGACTTGTTAGATTTATAAGTTTTTTTTGACCTTAAATAAAATACCTTTTTTCTACCGCCAATTGTGTCTTGTGAGCCATCGGATTCCTCTTCTGAGCCATAGTATCCTGTCTCCTCCTCCTTCTCCTCCTCCTCCGTCCCTCCATCATTATTCTTTATCTTTATCTTTTTATTTGGTAAATTCTCCATTTCTCTCATCCTCTTCTTCCCCTCGGGCACCGGCTCCCCAACCTTCCCCACCGGCTCCCCAACCTTCCCCACCGGCTCCCCAACCTTCCCCACCGGCCCCCCATCCTTCCCCGCCCCCTCCTCCTCCTCC
>Ga0222714_10002291_pt1 | contig 20473 bp, 3 predicted proteins | sample C33_3DmetaG_FD_165048 | JGI IMG/M metagenome (GOLD analysis project Ga0222714, IMG submission 165048) | Estuarine water microbial communities from San Francisco Bay, California, United States - C33_3D | ecosystem: Environmental > Aquatic > Marine > Unclassified | place: USA: California...
CAATACCGTAGCCCACCGTGGCGTCATAGTATGGATAGGTATTACCAACAATACTAGAGGCCACAGGGAATATATTTCCTGTATAGGTGCCGTTAATAGCCAAGTTACTGGTAGCACCCACATTAGATGCCAGATAGTTAAAGTCTGCTAGACCATTATATAGCACATAAATGTCAGTGGTCACTAGACTATCAACGCCTACCACTGTGACATTTGTACCACTGGTCACTTGCGTGATGATATCACCAACGTTTATGGCAACATTACCACTTAGTTCTAGTCTGTGGGTAACATTATTGGTAACGGTATAGGTATTGGCATAGGTCGTTTCAACTTGGATGTTTCCTGAATACGGCACAATCTGTTGAATACTAGCATCAACCACTGATGTTCTTACTGGATGGACATCAGCAACGGCTGTGCCTTGTGTGCCACGACGAATGTTATACAACACATGATTGGTGTAGTCGATGCCCCAATAGGTAATTCTCTCACAGCCAACGAAAACCACACCAGGAATAGCATCATCCACCCCTGGACTTGGTAGTACAGAACTATCTATCACATAGACATTGGCATCAGTTGGCATTAATGGTTCTGCCAATGATGTGCTATAACTATCACTGATGCGTAAGAACTCTGTTTGTTGTTGTTTGGTGTCATGCAAGTAGAATTGTCTACTAAACAATCTATAACCTAATACGGTGGCATTGCCATCAATCTTAGTATATACTTTCATGTGTAATGAATCACTGACGATTCCTGGAACCAGTTCCTCAGGAGCATGTGAACTGTATGTATCAACATACGCACCACCTTCCACGTTGATATCTTCTGGTCTCAGACCTAAACTAGTGTCTAGGTAAGTACTTCTAATCACTGTGTCAACGGATGACGTGCCAAGAATTTCTTCACTGCCTTCGTAATCAAAATTGTCAAATGTTGTTGAATCAAATGGTGTTGATGTTCCTGAGTTAACATATTCAACAGTAGTTGGATACACTCCTGCACTTGATCCATTGATGGAAATATTAGCACCATTGATTTCAAAATCTGCCGTGCTGTTTAGTATACCATAGATCACAGAAGAACTAGTAGCAGTATTACTGATAGTGATGTTGGCATTGCCTTGTGTCACAATATTACCTGCACTAACCGACACATCACCACTTAGGGTAAGTTGTACCATGGCACTGTCACCAAAGCCTGGTTGGATATTAAAGCTAGGACCTTGTACCTGTACGCCAGGATATTCTACACCATATACCAATTGGTTAAGGTCACGTGCCGGCATATCATCAGATGGGCTGTAATACCCCCAAATTCTATCATTGGCTGTTGTAAACAAGTTTGCTGAATACACCTGATAATTGTCAGATACAAAAGTACTGCCAGAGGTGACATTGGCAGGTACCAGATAAGCTGTTCTTACATAGGTATCACCATCTAAGATGCTGTGAGTAATAATTTCGCCTGTGGTATAGAAAGTATTGGCTGTCCATTCTCTAACCCCAGTAGAATAATTAACTCTATCAAATTTAATTGTAGTGTCAAAACTTCTTTGTTGATTGTTTTCTATGTAAGCATAGGCTCTAGCAGTTTCTTCGCAACTGCCGTTAACTATAACTGTTGGTGTTGATACATATCCAGAACCCTTATTCGTCACAATAATTTCTAATAGTTCTCCGGTATCTCCATCTATAATTGCTTCTGCTGTCGCGCCACTGCCACCACCAGGACCATTTAGGATTTGAATTATCGGCACTGACGTATAACCACGTCCTGGATCAGTTACTTCAATTCTATTGATGCCAAATTTTCTATGGTCATACCAATCATTGTATGGTTCTGTTAGCCATAGAGCTGAGTCTTTGGCCACTTCTTCGCCACTTGGACTACGGAACACTTTTAAATCTGTATCATAGTATGGAGGTAAGTCAAAGTCAGTGATATGCCCATCATACTCATCACTACCATCATAGTTAATCGTGTATTCTCTGATCTTAGTTCTATAAGGTTTGACCTCATTGATATAATCTTGATAGTATGTTTGGTTATCTTCAATGTAACTTGGGAACTGGCTTAGAGTTCTTAGTTTGTGTGTGACGCTGATAAAACTGGTTTTAAATATCCAGTCAACATATTTTTGTTCACTGAATAGATAGTTAATCATAGTAAAGAATAACTTATTAAATTCTACACTAAGCTCATTGATAAAGATATCATCCTTAATGGCATAAAGTATGTTGCGTATTTCTTCATTTGGGTTTTGGTCAAATCTGTTACTTGCGAAGTCTTGATTGCCAAAGCCTAAATTATTGTCAGCAAAGTTACCTAGGCTAGTCTTAAGCTGGATGGTACCATTTTGGATACCAACCACTTGGAACTCACCTGAATCTAATACGGTGATCAGATTCCAGCCTTGATTAACTCCACCGTAGTTATTAACCTTGACCAGGATTTCATCTCCCGAGGCCACGGGCAATTTTAATGCGTCAGGTAATGTTTCGACCACATATTCAATTTGCTCATTGGCGTCATATCCATCAGCATACCAATCAACATAATTCCAATAAAGATCTGTTTTATAACTTTGCACTCGAATAATGTCCCAGGTCTTGTCGTCTGACAATTCATAAAGAACCCATAGGCCGTCTTCTCCAGAATGATTTTCAACCAGTACCTTATAGCCAACCGGTAAGTCATCAGTACTGATATATTCTAAATAGGTATCTGTGGCTATGGCCTGATCATATTCACCTAGTTTTAGGCTAGGTTGATTTTCTTCCGCCAACATCTGATTAAGTTTGTACTGTCTTGCTATTGGATGTTGTCTAAACACAGAATTAACATAGGCCACTAGTTCTTGTACGGCAGATAGTCGATTAATGAATGCACTTTGCCTAGGTCTATAACTAATACCATAACGATCTGCTAGGCTTAACGCAGGGTCTGGTACCGTTCGTCCGATTTTATCAATCCCCGCAAGACTGTCAATCATCTTGTTGATAATTTTAGCTGATATGTATTGATTAGGATTACCTTTTTGTACTAGTTCATATTCACTGTGGATGATTTGACTATTGACTGCTGTGTCATAGCCAATGTGTAGTATCGTGTTCGTGGCGCTTAGGTAAGGTCCCACATTGTATAAAATAATACTATCATTTTGAATGAATGCCGCATAAGGAATGCTTTGTGTTTTAGGATTTTCTATCAAATCACTGATGGCACGTAGAGGCAATTTTCTTGTTCCATCGAGTGGATCCACCGTGATCTTATCAATCACCCAATAGTAGTATGAACTAACTATGATGTTGGTGATAGGGTCAACCCTGGTTACTTCTACATAAGCACTGTCGTTTGGATATTTTGGCACGCCATCATAGCCAGCGCCAACATGTTGGCTTGGTAATACATCACTTCTCACCCATTCACAAACTTCAACGATGCTACCTGGGAATAGTCGACCCCAATTGATACTACGATATTCTAATGTATCTTGCTCATAGTCAATAAATCGCACTTGATCTAAGTTCCACCATACTTTGCCTACTTGCACGTCATTCCAATAGATATCATTGTTCAGGCTGACTCTAGGATTATACCCTCTATTGTACATGGCAGGATCGTAGGCTGTTTTAAATGTTATTTCTTGCTCAGCCTGACCTAATACTTTACCTTTAGCAGGATCAATATACTGAAGTGTTTCTAATATCACATTTGATTGTGTGTCATACAAATATAATTTGTTAATTGATTGTATATCAACTTTGTCTTCTTCATAACGTTTTAATGTCCATCCACGAACACCGATTGGTGTTTGGAATATGTACACACTACCACCTTGTGGGAAGTTGGTGCTGTCTGTCAGACTAGATATGACCACGTAATTATTTTCAATGTCAACTGCATAGCCCAATTGGTCACCCGGATCTAGATCATTTGGTATTAATTGTTGGGCATATTGATAACGTCCTGGGTGTTCTACTTCATCGCGAGGGTCGTCATACAATTCATAAATGTATACGCTACCGCTTTGTTTCAAGCTGTCTAGGAAACGTGTGCTGTCATCGTCGAATGTGGTTGGTAGGCCTGTTAGGGTTGAATCCTTATCTAATAGATATTGTGTGACATCATCTGCTTCTGGACTTACCCAATCAGAGTGTGCATCAAATGTGGCAAACTGTTTGGTAGTGCCTCTACCACTACTGATCACCAGGCTATAGGCATTCGGGGCTAGTTTAACTTTAGTACCAAAATATTCGCTACCAAGATTAAACGGATTAATAATAATCTGCATGAACGCAAACACTGCCATTTCAGCATCAGCTAATACTGAACCCTGCCCTGCTAAAATTCTCAATAGGTTTTTCGCCACGGTTCTGTCAGAATCAATTCTTAGTCTACCAGCATCGTTGATCGCACTGATACCTAGTAAATTAGCATTATTGATATCATCAACCAGGCTGTCAACTGTGGCAACTCCTGTTCCTGGATCAGTGACTGTTACCTCGAAGTTGTCAAGACGTATTGTATCACCTATGTTAAACGTTGGTTCAATGGCAAATGATGTGTTGGTACCATATAAACGACCTCTGTTGTGGAATTTCCACACAGCACCTGTGTTATAAGATGTGCCTGCATCATAATTAGGTGCGCCAATATAAATCGCACAGTTGTTTGAACAGATAGTCAGACTTTCACCAAATCGTGCATTATCTTGGATGGCACGCAACCCACCTTCTAAGCTGTCAATACCAATAAGTTTTTCTAGTAGAATGAATTCATTGGTTTCCACAAACACAATCTTACCAAAGTCCGGTGGATTAATAAATCGTACCAGATGATCATTTGAAAAATATTGATTACCAAACTCGTCATAGCTGAGATGTGTCAGATAATCATTCACCTCAACCTCATCAATGGTCACTTTATAAACATCAACGATAGGATTTAAAGTTGTATAGTCTTGTTCGCCTGTGCTCTTGAATGCTTCGATCACACGATCAAACACCCAAACTGAGCCTGCACCTATGTGTTGATTTACGGCCACACCAGTACCAGTACCAGCACCAAGATCTAGATTGGCCACAAACGTTGTACCGACGCTACTGTTGGCCGCACCTAGCAGAGTGAAATCTGTAGTACCTGCAGAATGGATTGTATAAGTCTTGCCATTTTCTATTTCTGTGGCATTGGTTTTAACACCAACTGTGTCGTTGGGTGCACCTACTGCCAACTGGGCACCGTCATAACTCCAACTCAGGGCATAACCAAACTGGCTGTTAACGTTACCAGTCTTGGTATCTAATAGAGCATAGTATGGTTGTTGAACAATGCTATAGTCATCTTGTACTAATAAATCATAAAATGCCACTGTGGCATTGGCAGTGAAGAATTCATAATCAATACCTGGAATATAAGTCCGATCACGTGATGTGATTAATAGACTATTTGGATCATCTTCGCAGTTTGGATCTGGAGTAAATGTCAATGATATTTCAGTTGTTACGCTGTAACTGTCTGTGGTTTCAGGATAAGCACCTGTGTCTACATTGTTAATAGTAATGGAGCCATCATAGGTAACGTTGCCTATAATAATATTACCGGTGATGGTGGTGTTTAAATTCGTTAATGTTGATACTTGTATGTTAGCAGTGGTTCCACTGTTCAATACCAAGGCTTCCATGCCAGTGGCTGGTTGCCTGATCAGATCACCTGCTACCACTGTGATGGGTGTATTGAGATGTACGATGTTTTCATTATTAACAGATTCAATCTGTTGATGGTAGGGCACGAAACGTTTTAATCCATATACATACACGGTGTCTATGTTGGGGCAACCAACAGCAAACCAATCACCTGTTTGATTTAAGAACAATCCATGACCAAATCTGCTGTCAGCCAGGCTAACGTCACCAGTGATAACCTGATATCTATTATAGGTACTACTGGTTATAGATTTTTTATACAAATAAACATAACCAATGTTGCCGTAACTACCTGGTGCGCCAATTGCTAGAATACTGTCATTGTTAGAATTTAATGCTAGTTCAGTGATGTATCCATATTCAGTTGTTTGATCACCGTCTGGACGTAGAGTAAAGTTTTCTGAAAAGTTGTCTTCAGAATCTTTAAGGAAAGTATTGACTTCACCCGTTTGTTCTACAATTTCGTCAACTGTGATTCCTGTGTCAGCTCCATTGATCGATAGGTTACCAATCAGATTCACGCTGGCTGTACTGTTTTCATTATATTTGCCTATCAGTGTGAAACTGCTCTCGCCGTCTGAAATTATTGTTAGATTTGCGCCTGCGGCCTGCGTGAAGAAATCTCCAACATTGGCAGTAATGGGTTGATTGATTAGTATGCGGTATGTGCCAATCTGTGGATTACCCACGACAGCCAACAACTGATCAGGACTCATGCGTACACTGTGTCCGTAGCCATCTGCTGAAGCATATGATGATTTAACTAACGACTGCTTAACAAAATAAGGTTCTGCTTTTTCGTACACCTTCCATGAATAATAAGGAACTGCATACGGTTGATTTTGTGCAAAACTTGTAGCAGAATCATCATCGATCCATACGGTCTCGCCAACCTTCCAACCGTGTGGTGGTCGGCCGAACTCACGGCAGTCTTCCATATAAACAAATCTTGAACTAACAAGTTTGAATATCATGCCATCGCCCACTGATTCTAACAGATTATCTGTGTTGCCGTTGTAGGTAACCTGAACTGTGTTGATGTCTAGTAGACGATCAACTCTGTAAAATCCATTAAAGGCCGTGTCATCAAAATCCTTGATGACAAATATATCATCAACTGCTAGTCCATGCGGTAATCTTGTTTCTACGGAAATATAACCATCAAGCACATTCTTAATACTAATAACTTTGTTGTCTGTTTCTGTGACTCGATACACATTCCAATCACCGCTAAAATCTTTGGCTACCCAAATAGTATATCCTATGCCGACTTCATTTATTCTGTTGTCGAGTTCATCATAATTTTCTAGATCAAACAATGTGGTGTTAACATCATTGAGGTTTACATACCCTGCTGTCGGGATGTCATTGTCATAGTTACTGCTGTCTGTTCTGTTTAGGGCAATATTGCCGTTGAACTGGTCGGTGCTTCTATAAAGTTGACTGCTGTTGAATACATCAACACCGTTGCCTTGATTGTTTTGAGAAGTTCCAACAAATCTGGCAACACTTGGGTTAACTCCATATACAGTTTCATCTAAGGCCACTTCCACAAAAGGATTACTACCAAGGGCACCGTACTCACCAATACGTATCGCCCATTCTTCGTAAAAATCAATGTCTGTGGTTAGGTTGTTAAATTTGGCATTTAACATCTTGTTCACAGCATTGGCTGTGCCTTTTTCTCTGATGAATCCTTTGTAAAACTCAATCTGACTATTTTCAGTGATTCCAAGATCACTGAGATATTGTCTTGGTCTATAGCCTATCAGGCCGTGACTGAAATCTGTTTGTTCTTTATTGTCTACTGTTGGATAAGCATTATAGTAGTCAATACCTTCAACGGCATTGGTGCTGAAGTTTGGTAGAAGACCTTTCTTGATCTCACCATTCTCTAGCAGTTTCCATTTGCTAAAATCAAAATCGTCTGCGGCCGTGATATTATTCAATGCGGTATAGTATTGATTTTTATATTCTACCAGATCACCTTTAAGATAGTCTTTGCCGGCTCTCCAAGTGTCAACATATCCTGAATTGTATATGAACCCCGGAGCACTCAGACTACCATCCCAATTGGCTGTCTTGCGACCAATTAGTTTAAGTCTGTACTGCCTGTTACCTAGTTCCGGTTTATAGATAATGTCATTAAACACCGTTGAATTGTCAAATATCAACACATGTTCGTACTGAACCAAATTTAATTCAATGTAACCGATTACACTATCACTGTCTGTCAGATTAATCACCGTCAGGCTCGGAGTACGCATGACATTATAGTTGTTGTTCTTGACTAGTCTGAAGTTCTGATCAACAACTTTTGTTCCGTACTGTTTGTCTTCAACTGCATCAGTGATAACACCTCTGGTGTAGACTTTAATCTTTTCAGCCACCGGACTCAGAACTAAGATACTACCGGCTTTCCATCCCTGTTGAATCCAATACAAGAATTCTTTAACGCTGAGTTTGAAGTTTTTTATTTCTGTCAGATCTTCATCAGATTCATCAAATATGAATCCTTGTGATTGTAAGTAGCGTTCATAACTGATTAGAAAATCTGCGATCTGTTGAGCTGATGTGAACTCGTATCCATATGGCACAGTGAGTTTAAGATTTTGATAGTCTCTATAGATCACTGCTGATTTGCCTAGCACAACAAGTTTATAAGCATTATTGTTGACTATACTCGGAATGATGGTAAAGTAAGGATTACCAAGATCATATCCTCTTATGGTGTAACCATTGGCTGTTTTCTCAACAATAACTCCACTGTAAACCAACTTGTTAACTGGTGTTGACTTGTATAAGTGTACCTTATAATTTTCGTTTGGTATAACAATACTGTCATTGGTGCTACTTGGTGAATTTTGTTCAGCAAGTATGTTTAGATATTTTTGATCAGTAAAGCCTGCTACCTTGTAGGCCAGATTAACTGTGTAATTTTCTAATAGGTATGTGATCTTATCTTCAGGGTTCATGCCTTGGGCAACAAGGTAATCGGAGATCCAATTTATGTACCCTGCTTTTCTTTGAATACTGCCATTGACTATTCTTCCGTTGTAGCCCAGGTCATGTTGTTTGATGTGCTGTCTGTCATTGTTGCTGATGTATTGCTCTATGTCTGAATTATATCTGATACTAAAATTGTTGGCCATTAGAGCAAAATACTTGGCTGGCTTCATCACTGCCAATGCCTGTTGCAGAGCAAACGGATAATCACTGCTTGTTCTCCAAGCCCATTCAGTTGGTCCCATATGACCGATTGCCCAGCTGGCCTGTGCATGTGATGTGTTGAATGCTTTGGTTAAGATCTGTGCTGGACTGAGTAAGTTTCCATTCTCATCCACAGGTATCACCTGACTTAGTCCAGGTCTGGCATAGTATTCATCAATACCGGCACGTTCACCTTCAACAATGCGTCCTGCTTCTAAGTCATCCCATAAGAGCTTGTTACCACCGGTGTATGGTGCGGGACCATAATAATTTTCCCACCAACTTGGTTTGATCGCAAAGCCTAGCATCTCCCATGGCATCAGATGTGGTCTGACTGTGTCATAGAAATACAGGTAGCAAGAACGCCAACTGCCTGGCAGGACTTCATCATCAATTCTGTCTAATAGACCGCTATAGTTCCAAGTGAATGAGTCATTGCTTTGGAAGACACTGTTGGTGCTAAAGTCTAAGCCGTTGCCTCCAATCCAAGACATAAAACTTCTACCTAAGATCTGATTAAGTTCTCTTAGGTTATAGTCAGTCGTTCTAAATTTTCCTGGCAAGGCCGAGCTCAGCTGGTTGTATACTTCTGATGGCGGTAACTTGATATTGTTATAAATTCTTTTTTCAAGCTCTAAAATAAAATCATCACGATAGTCGTTGAACGTAGGAATGATGCTACCATCATGCCCTTGTATCACACGTATCGGTTCTCTATAGGTATCGTCTTCAAACACCCTTGGTAAGAATTTTGGGTATAGGCCAAGTTTTGTTGGTGTTTCGGGAATGTAGTTACCATCTGTGTTGTCAAATTCTATAATCTCTAACACATCATCAACGGACAACTCTACATTGATAGTCACAGCAGGTCTATCATCTCTAAATACATAGTCTTGATCTTTGACCAATTGGAGACCATTATGATAAATTAACACGGCCTTGTTGCTGAGTTCTTCATCATCAAATAGGTTGGTGATTTCGTAATCAGTTTTTAATGTGTCAAACACCGTATAGGTTATGGTATTACGTAGTGTGTTGTATGGAACCATGTCACTGTGGAACCATGGGAATGTTTTATTTTTGATCTTGTTCATCTCTGTTAAGATCAAATCAACACTAGCTGGTGCATCCAGTGGTTGTATGCCACTCAGGCTGATACTTAATTCAAGGAATCTATTCTTGAATCTGGCATATTCTTTTTGTGCATATCTCAGACCGTCGACGAAGTTTGCTGATTCGTCTGCTAGGAATAATTGACCAATTGGCACAGGTGCTGAGTGTTGTAGGATACTACCGCCCTGTTGCTTGATGTCAACATCACGTAAGTTACTAATTCCCAATACATCACCATCCACAATGGTGCTGTTTTCATCTAACACTGTCAAGTGGTTTCTTATTTGTCCTAATGTTAGCAATTCAATGTCTGTATTCTGAGCATTTAGATCCAGATTACTTGGTACAAGATAGTGACCTTGTTTGCTGATTTGTTTGCTGTAGACCAATATATCAATGTTATCGTTAACTGCCAGAGTTGTGGAGATGGTTATTGTTCTTCCTGAGATGGACCAACCCGTTTTGTAATATTTGTTGTTGATGTAGATCTTAACATAAGGAATGCTATCACTGATCTCAGGAGTGATGTCTAACTCATAAGGATTGTTTGTGCCATCATAAACAAAGTTAATCAATTGATACTGTTTGGAATTTTCTGTGACCTTGATCCAAGTGTTCTTTGGCTTAAGGGTGAATCTGCCACGAATCTTTTGTAGGAACCCAACACTAACCTTTTCATTATATTCTGTTGATTGATCAATATAATTAAACTCGTCAGTGTTAAAGAAATTTCCAAACTCGATATCACCCTGTGTGGTAAAGTTTCTGTAACTTAATGGGAATTGTAATACCTTATCAATGGCGCCTTGGCTAATCACAGTGCCATCTGTGTCATAGTTTATATTTTTTTCATAACCAAATAATTTAGTGCCAGTAAATGTTGAACGTGTGTACTCACTAAAACTTTTACCTGTCAGGTCAAACACATCAAATAATGGTTCCTGTTGTAGTTCTGTTTTTTGTTGGCTTTCTAACCAATTGGTTCCGTCATACCACCATTGACTACCTGCATACTGTCCCTTGGTCACTACCACTGTGTCGTTGACCTCAGCATCACCGTCGTCAGCAATAGTTAACTTGATGTAAAATGGTCCTGTTGGTAAGTTGTTTTCATCAAAATCGTATTGTACTAAATTCAGCACATAGATCTTGTCTCTTATAAGAGCATCCTGGTCAGCGGCGAAAATGACACGCAAGCCGTCAACTAAATCAATACCAAATGCAGAGTCTAGTACTCGTCCATCAAGATCACTAAACGCATCAAGTGTGGATGTGTCTAAGATATCAATTGCCTGTTTGCCAATGCGACCATAATTATATAATTGTAGATCACATTCAAACTGAATGATTGGTCTCCTGGCACGTTTATTTTGATCTAATAGGATTTCTGTGTTATTGTACTCAGCCGTGGCAATAATGACATCTCTGTGGAACCATCTGTTGGTACGTGACCAGGCATTTAGATCTATGCTACCTCGATTGATGGTGATATATTCTGCATTACAGGTGTTATCTTCAATGCCATTGGGATAGTTTGTGGCGTATTCATTAACGTAATTCTCAGGAGTGACCAACAGGTCAACATCAACTAACCGTATGCCTGCACTGGCGCCCGTGCCAATGTCTCCCACCTGTTCAACATAGTAGGTTTTATTTTGATATGTTGCTGGAGTAACGTCACTACCAAAGGTAATTTTTAATCCGCTGGTAAATTCGATGCCATTGGGACTAGTATAATTAGATTTGCCAAGTATGTCCTCGGTGACATTGATGACGCTGTTGCCGTAGTCGACCAATTTTAATTCAGCTGAAGTGCCAGGCGCCACGCCGTCCTGTATATAAAGTTTGTCCTGGAGACTGGTTAACAGGGGCATCTGATAGAAGAATCCGTCATAGTCCTTGTAATATTCTTTGTTGGCATTGGCCAAGCCATATTTGATATAGATCTTTTCATTAATCGCGACCGCCTGTTCAAATACCAATCTGATCAATGGATCGTCACCTAGCCCAGACACATTATAAATGAACTGCACTTTCCATACGCCGAACCGTTGTGCGTCAGCGACCACTTCTCCCTCACCCCATCCAGTAATATCGTTACCATCAGGGTCTTTAACTGTTCTTGCTGTCCATATCTCTTCGCCCACATTGGACATGTTCTGTTGGCCAACGAAGATCGTGTACTTGCCATCAAGTTGACCAGTAATACCCGCATACTGAGGATAAAGATCTAAGAACTGGCTCAAAGTTAGATTGTGCAGATCACTATAGGTGATTGGTGTGGCATAGTCTGCATTGAACACCGTGTCCATTTGAACAAATCTATCTTGGGCATCTGTTTGTGGAACCTTAAAGACTACTTCACCTGAGTCGGTACCATTATTTTCAACTCCTAGGACATTCCTACTGCTAATGGTAGGCGTGGCGTTCAATAATCCATCAACACCTAATTCACTTTGAATCCAAAAAGGATAACCAGGTTGGTCAACTTCAAATGTATATGTGCCGCCTCTGGCCAGGGTTAGTGTACTAACTCGTTTGCCATTGCTAAAAAATTCATATCTGCCAGTATTACCATTTCTTGTGACCGTGTATGTTTTAATCAGACTAATTCCTGAAGAATTAACATCAACGCTATCAGGGCCGTCTGGTAACCAGTAATACTGACTAAAATTAACCAGTTTGTCGAAACTAACCAATGGATCAAACGTGTAATATTCGCTGTCAAATAATCTGTCATGATTTTGAGTAAAACCACCGTAGTATTTGATCTTGTTAAGGTAGTCAATGTAATTGTTTAAGAAGAGTATATTATCTTGTTGGTCCTTAACATTAACACTTGGTTCAAGTTGACAGTCTTGTCTGTCTCTTGAAGATTCTGTGACGTAACTATCACCTAGTTTATAGGTTGGGCTAAATTTACGACCAATGTATCCATAAAGTCTGACCAGATCTGGCTCAGAAATCAATTGGTCAATCGTAGCTGATAAAAACTTTTTATTTGTATCAGTTTGAAATACACCAGGTAAAAATTTATAGGTCTTTCTAGCGGCCATTTGTTATCCCGTTCATATTCATATATCTAAGCAATTACAGTCTGATTGATCTGTGCGGCAGTGATAGCACTGATAATTTGCACATTATCAACCGTTGCGGCACTTACAATAATTTCATTAAAGTTGGCATTGATCTGTAGTAGACTACCAAATGCACTAGATTCACTGCTTGGCACAATGATAATACTAGAAATATTTGGGGCTAATACACTGTGTAGATATGCCGCCAACTCACTAAAATAAAATGTTTCACCAAAGTCCCAATTGGCTATGTCAAAGTAATTGTTAATAGCCGCAATCACCGACGTTTGGACTTCAGTGTCACTGATTACCACATTGGGATTTTTAACTACTTTGAATGTGGCTTGAAGACTCAATGGTGCCTTGTCTCCAAAGATTGGTTTAAACTTAGCAGGATTATAGATCACAGTGTCAGACACAGATTTATAATCTTCTAGACTACTGAATTCTAACCCCAACTCCTCACCCGTTGGTGCTGTTGGCTCAGTTAAGGTATTGGAACTGTCTTGAACCCAGGCCACGTAATCTCGAGCATATTGTTTTGTTAAAATATACAAGTCAATGATGTTGTTTGGACTTGGGTCAATGCGTCTATAGTTTGGCGAATTGTGTCTGTATTGGAAATACAAATCCTGTCTACCAATCTTGGCTGTGTAGCCTGTCACTGCCACTGGTGTATAACTGGCCCCACTAACTCTCAACTCATAAAATTGATCGTCGGCTGGTATGTAGAACAATTGGCCATTTTGATACAGGGTGGCGTTGATCTGTATTTCTCTTAAAGTGTTATATATATTAACCACCAGACTGTTGCTGACAGGTGTCTGTACTACAAAGTTATCATAGCCATAGGTGTTTTGGAAATACACATATTTGTCCAGAGTATTTTCTCCAGGGTTAACAATCAATTCAAATAATTCAGGATTGTCTGGAATGCCATCATTATCCCCATCAGGGAATGTGACTAGAATTTTGTTAGGATTTTCGTATCCGTCGACTTCAACGATGTTGTTATAGATGTACCAAGAATAGTCCAATGCCAATGGACTGGCACTGTCAGGTTGATTATTGATCTTTAACACGTTGATCTGATCATTTATTGTTTCCCCTGTGATCGGATCAAACACTTTAACAGTGTTATCGAAATAAAAGTTAGTTTCTAACACACTTTCAAAAATATAATTCAATCCACGATAGTAAACCGTATATGTTTGGCCAACTGTTTCAAATCGAATGAACCAGCTGGCATCAATATTAGTACCGGAAATATCACCAGTATTGGTCAAACTAAAGTCATCAGCAACATCTAAGTCAGCAGGTAATACCACTTTCCAAGATGAACTAAGTGGGTCATATCTTAGACCAAAGTTTTCATATGCTTGGAAGTAGCTGATCAAACTAGCAATAACATTATCACTAAAACTAACATTAAACACAGGGTACACTTCAACAGCAATAGCACCTGTTGGAACTATTTGATTTATAGTCACCGGTCCGGTGCCATTGGTGAGGTTACCTTGACCGCTGTTAGTACCATCTGCTAGAATCTGTTGAGCAGTTGCATAGATATAATATTTGTCACCCGACTTGCTTGGTGTACCTGTTTTGATAGTATTTTTAGCATCAAAGTAGTTGCCATCTCCTGCAGAGAACTTAACAATAGAACCTTGGGTAATATATCGACTGTTACTTCTTACATAAGAACCTAGTTGTAAAATTTTATCTGAGCTGTCATAGAAATATCCAGTGCTACCATTGGCCAAAGTAGTTGAATGATTCCAGTATGAATCCAACAGTGTGCGTTTTGGATAGTTGGCATAATAGAATTGTAAAATTTCTTTGGTTTCCACCAATGGATTAATTTCATTGTAGATAATCTTATACAATTCTGCTGTGGTGTTATAGTCAAAACTAAAAGACTTGATGTAGGGATCTCTGTACAGCATACCATCTTGTGCAAAGATGTTAGTGCTTGAATACTTACCTGTGGTGTCAATAACATCCAGATAACGACTCACCCCACTTGATGTGCGATTAACTGCCTTGACTTTTAGAATATTGTTAAACAGAGTGTAGGGAAGAATATTATAGTCTTCACCTGTGACCATTCTGTTCTGTGTGTAATATTGTTGTGGAGCATTTTGTCTGATTTCATCCAATGACTCACGTGAACTGGCGTTGGCCACAGTGTATCTTAAACTGGCTCTGAATGTGATAGTTTCCACTCTGCCTGACTTGCTGATATAATTAATTGGAATGATTAAATTTTGCATCTCATCAGGTGTGATCTTATAGGTCAGTCCACTACTTACACGATAGTAAATTCTATATCTACCTTGTGGTATATTAGCAAACGCACCGTCACCAAACACCAGATCAATCTGATCGCCACCACGGCTGTTTACCTGATAGAGATTTTTGTTAACTTCGTTATTATAAACAATATTAGTATTGCCCACACTAGGTACTTGATTCCAAAGATCAACCACGTTACCTACATTGTCGAGGCTGTAAAACCAAACATCACTGTTATTGATATTATTGGTGTTGATGCTGTAAACTCTGTTTGGTATACTTTCTTGGAAATTAACATCAATTGATTTCAGTTCGCCTTGTTTAAAGTACAAGAAGAAACCCGTGTTATTACTGCCATTACCTAAGTTGTCATTTCTAAACAATAGATTAAATGGTCCGTTTGGTCTTGGACTACTTTCATAAATGTAGCTCTTATTAAGGCTGGTCGGACTCACGACTTCAAAGTCTGTTTGCGTGCCTTCAACGGGAACACTAAATGAGTATGTGGCCACCGCACTAGCAATAAGATTAATTTCGTATTCTTCATTGGTGATGCCATTGATGATCTGACTGTTCTTGGGTTTGCTAACAATTTGATTTGTATCCAATGAAGCATTGACAATAGCAGTGAATTGTTCATACCAATTGTCATTACCGTTGTCTGCCCAACTGACTACCAATCCTGACAGATTTAGACCAGTGCTGTCAAACACATTTTCGGTTGTGCTGGCAGATTCGATTTTTAAAAATCCACTAGAACAGATATTTCGTTTAGGATTGTAACTGATCAGTTTGGCTAGTTTAAGAATGCTATCACGACGTTGTGCTGTGTCGATGAAGTTCTCACGTGCATTTAGGTCTCCGCGGAAACTTAGACTCTGACCTAAAAATGCAATTAGGTCAATCATGGCCACGAACTCAGAACTTTCAATGAAGTCGTTGAAATCCTCAGGATAATACAAGCGAAGATAATCAACCATACTCTTACGAAGTGTTTCGTAGTCGTAACTTTGAAAGTCCGCACTGCGGAATGTTTGATAAATTTTAGTCCAGTCTTCAGCGACTAATAAACTTGTCTGTCTTGTGGTCGTTGCCATACCTATTTCCTCTTATAATGTATTTATCGTCAGAAATAAGTGGGTAGTTAATTATACAGTTGTTAGGGTGTTGGTAACGTTGTCAAATAGTAAATTTAACACATTTGACTGATTGGTCTGCAGATATCTAAGATCTAGTTCAATTTGAATGCCTCTATCATACTCTGTGACCAGGACATTTTCAAAACTCACTCTAGGATCATACTTGGCAATGCTTTGAATGTCTGTGATGATCACACGTTTTAGATCTTCAGTTAGTGGCTCGTGTAAGACGTTCCATATGATCGTGCCAAAGTTAGGATTCATTAACTTCTCTCCTTTGCGGATGTGAAAGTGATTGATGATATCCTGTTTAACTAATTCAAAGTCAGTTAGTCGAAACTTCTTATTTCTACCAACTGTGCTAAATCCTCTATACATAGTAGCCATACAAATATTTATCCAGCATTAATGTTAGGAATTTTAGGTGCCAGCACGGCCACGGCATATTTGCCTTTTTGGAAGTATTGATCACCAGTGGTTCCGTAGGCATCTGCACCGCCTGCGCCATTGCGCCATTTTTTAGCCCCACCTGCACCTAGCAGATGTGCCGTGGCCATCATACCTGCCACTTCTTCTTGGGGCATATCAGCAGTAATGGCTCCTATTCTGGACATGGTGTTATAGTTTCTATTTGTGTAGTCTGTCATGGCCTGTTCTTGTACAGCAGAATTGTTTAGCCAAGCGTCTTTGTTAGTTATACCGTCTTTACCTAACCATACTGATGGATTATTTAATTGTGCGTTGCTGGTAACATCACTGCGTATGTAGCCACCATCTATTAGCGCCTGATACCCCATTTGGTACTTGCCTACATAGCCCAGACTGTTTTCAGCGGCATAGTCTCCACCACTTTCACTCATACCAATTTGTGCCAGATACGCTTGGGTCTGATCTTTGGTCAGATTACCCACAGAATCCTTTGGAATTGGCTGATCGCGTAGTTGTTTGTCTCCGGCTGGGTTCTTAACTCCAGTTCCTTTGACTTCTTTAACGGCATCAACAGCACCTTGATATTTTTCTTGTGGTGTCACTGTCGGATCTTCTGGTGGAATATTTAATTGTACCTCACCTCTATAATAAGGTTCGTGTGTGGGTGCCGTGGTCACGATAGTCTGCAGACTTTTCGTTTTGTTAATCCATACTCCGATAATGTTGTCAAATGATGTATCAGGCAGGTTATAAGTTTTTAATGGTTTGACTTCGTTGACCTTGGCCGCTGGATCTGTATTATGAGTTATCTGTGGAGCATTCATCACAATGGGTGTAGCGGCATTTAAACTAATGCCACCGCCAGTCTCGACATTAAATGGTCCGCCTGATTTAAACTCCACAGTGCCTGATGTTGTTACACTTAATCCGCTGGCAAGCAGACTGGCCTTGCTGGATTCTACTTGTAGTTTGTTACCTACTCTGATGTTGAGATTATTAGCAACATCGATATTCATATTACCGTCTGTGTGTATGTTAACTGATCCTTCACTGCGTAAGGCAAATCCACCTTTGGTATAAATTTTAACCTGTCCTTCCTTGGTTAGTTCAATCCAACTTGAACCATCTGCGTGTGCCAGATACAAACTTGCCTGTGTGTCGTGCATCAGTAATTGATGGCCCTTGGCACTGCGTAATCTAAACAGTTGATCTTCACCCAATACAGTTCCGTCATCCATGACAAAAGTGTGTCCACCCTTGCGTGATGATACCTTATAGTATTCTTCTGTTAGATCACCAGATCTGGCCTTGCTGAGATATCCTAGCACATCGCTGGCTGGATCATTGGTTGGTCTTCCTGGAGTACTAATACCAAACACATGGCTAGGTGTTTCGCGTTGACTGCTACTGGATATTGCACCACGTATAGGATCTCGATCTAGGCCTTGTGATTTTAAAATGTTAAATTGTTCTTCGTGTACTGGTTTGGCATTTCTATAAAATTCTGAATTTAGATTTGAAGGATTGTATTCATTGAATTCAACCACTGGCATTGGATTTCCACCGACGAAAGACTTCTTGGTCGTATCTGTCGCTAGATTAAGATCAACATTACGGCTACCGCCCAGGGCAGGTACCATATGATGGCTAAGATTTGGGTTGACACAGGCTACCCAATACCCCCGTTGCGGATCACCCGCGATGAACAACACGATAACCTCAACTCCAATATCTGGTGGTACCATCCACATGCCGTAGGTGTGTGGCACTGTATTGAATTTATCAGCCTGATTTGGATAGTCACTTTGATTAAATTTCGTTGTGGTGTATCCCATGAATGGGCTGGCATAACTAACCGTACGCCAATTTTTTTGATTATCTGGATCACCACCCAGATCAGGTATCCATACCTGCACACGTCCTGAACGTGTGGGATCTAGATTATTTTTAACCACGCCTATATATGGATAAGGCTCAACTCTGGTAGCGGCCGCATCTTCTCTACGAAGATTTTTAATTACCTTAGTACCTATTCTATTATCGATTGCCATTTATTATTGTCCAAATATACCTGTTATGCCTGCTTGTTGTGTTGCTACATTACCACCTGCTGGAACTCCTTGAAACGGATTAAATGCCACTGGTTCATTACGTTGATCAATAGTTTCTGCAGGCATATCTTCTTCAGTATTAATAAGTTCTTGTTGTTCCTCATCAACCAATACTTCTTCATCTGTAACAGTAGTGTCAGGTGGTGTTTGAGTATCTGTTGCTTCATTTGTTATTACTTCATCACCCAACCCTTCAACCTGCTCTACGGTGCTGTTGTCTTTAAGTGTCAGAGCATCGCTGTCCTGACCAACATCGCTCGTTCTGTTTACGGTGTCGGTTCCCTTTCTACCACCAACATAATCAAATTTGATCTGTCTTGGCAGTCTGACCAAATGCAGGACCTGCTGGAACTTGCCCAGGGCAAATGTGCTGGTAACCTTAATTACCTTATAAAGCCCACTAAACACACTTCTTTGAACTTTTGAATCAAACACCATATGCCCAGTGGACTCGTCTATGTCTATTGGTGTACGTATGGTCAATTGGACATGCAGATCTCCGTTGTCTGTTCTCATACTACCGTTTGGAGTAAGTCTTGGATCTTGATTTTCATTGCTATTTGGAATATACTTTAGATGTTTTGGTTTGTAAAACACATCATCTTGTTTGATAAAATCAGGATCACCAACAATGGTCAAATGAACATTAACCATGTCCGCTCCAGACATGCTTAATAAACTGGCTTCTAAGTCTCCAGATGCCACTTCTCTGGCTGTGGTTTCCTGACCGGCCGCGTTAATTCTCTGGTTGGCGACCACAGGTTTCATTGCCATTGGCATCACTCCATTCGGATCCATTGGAGTACCTATATAACTATCAGGATTTTTAATATCGTATTCTTCTTTGGCTTTATTGACCACATTGGCTACGTCTGTTAGTTTGGATCTGAATGCTGTCAGTGCATTATAGTATAAAGCATTAAATTTTATGTCAACATTGATCACACTGTCATTGTTACCAGTATATAGATAATCGTAGACCTTCAATGGATATTCTGCCAATCCTTGTGGCCCTAATTCCGTCGTTAGATTAGTAATCTTATAAGTCTGCACATGAAAGGTGATAAAACGTTTGTATAATTTTTTAACAGGATCAAACTCCCCTAGTCTAATTTCAGGAACGATCTTAAACCATTTCAATGGTTCAGATCGTGTCGCGGCAAGTGCCTGCTCATAAGCCACAGAGTCTTGATATTCTTCTGGCAGAATAATTTGTTTCTGAATATAATCACTGGATCTTACGATGGTATTGATAACTTTTTCTATGGTCGTGCCTGCATTAATTTGAAATTCTTTAAGGGTAAGATCAAAGTCTGAGGATCCTTTCTGTGTGGCACTGGATAATCTAATGGAGTTAGTTCTATCCAATTGGGACATTCTACTAT
>Ga0222714_10002294_pt1 | contig 20453 bp, 18 predicted proteins | sample C33_3DmetaG_FD_165048 | JGI IMG/M metagenome (GOLD analysis project Ga0222714, IMG submission 165048) | Estuarine water microbial communities from San Francisco Bay, California, United States - C33_3D | ecosystem: Environmental > Aquatic > Marine > Unclassified | place: USA: California...
AGGTTCGTGCCACCAGTCGAAATCCCACCCAAAGGGTAGACAGCACCAAGGCGACAAAAAAGAACAAACCGGGATAGCCACTTTCGCTCATGGCTGAGAAAAACTCCGAGTGAGCATCGCCCAAATCGCCGGCATGGGTAGAGATGATGGTCAGTTCCGAACTTTTTTGAAAGGGGGCGTATTGGAACACATAGGTACCCGGGCCAAACCCGAACAAGGGTTTTTCGCTGACCATGCGGCCGGCGCATTTCCAGCGGTTGATGCGCTCTAGGTTGGAGGGGTCTGTGGTGATGTTGGAAACCGATTTTACGTGGCCTTCTAGCTCGTCGCTTGAACCTTGTTTGTTGGCCTCCAGCGAATACAAAATTTGGTCTTGTTGGGACAGGGCCACCGTGCCGCCTACCAGCAGCAGCAATACAATGTACCCAAAGCGAACCTTCATTTTCAATAGCGCAAAAACGCCCATGGCCGCAATCAAGCTCAACCAGGTGGCGCGGGTATAGCTGACCAAAATGCCAAAGAGCAAGATCAGCAGCGCAAATCCCAAAATGGGTACCCAGGGCATGCTAAAGCCCATGGCTCGTGCATTGAAGGTGTAAAACGCCAAAATGGGCACAGCGAAAGCGATCGCAGCCGCATACATACCGTGATCAGGGAAAAAGGGCCAGGAGATGCCATAACTAGAGCTCCGGGCAAAGCCATCGGCGGCGTGTTTGACCAAGGTGATGACAACCAGGGTAAGGGTAAAAAAGGCGAACAGTTTGAGAAACTGGTGAATGGTCTGGTAGCGGCGAAACAGCCGAAGCACAAAGAAAAAGTAGACCACGATGTACCAGGTGCGGGCCAAGCTGAACTTGAAACTCACCATGGGCATGCTACTGAAGGCCGATGCCAGCCAAAGCCAACCCGCGTAGGCCAATACGGCCAATACGATGGGGTGTTTGAGCAAACGCGTATCTATCTGCCCTTTGAGCATGAACCAGACTACGATGGCCACAAAGGCTAAAATGTAGACAGGTTCGGTAGGTAAGGCGAGGCCTAGGCCTGCTCCCAAATCTTGGAAGTTGATGGAGAGAGGAGCCAAGGCCCCGAACAAGAGTATGGTGGTTTCGGTTCGAAACACCAATCCCAAAAAGACAAGGACCACTAGGGGTAGGGCCATCAACAGGGCATACCCGTGCAAGAGGCCCCAGACAAAACCCGTTGACATGACCAGCAAGCCCAGCCAGAACAGCCAGCGTTGCAAAGGGGTCCAAGTCGACAAGGTCGCCACGGCGAAGGGGTTTAAGCGGTTTTGCTTTGGCGGGCCAATTCGAGGCCCAACAGCACCACGCAGGTTCCAGCAAAAGTGGCCAATACAGACAAGATCAAAACAAAAGTGCGTTTGGGCCAGGCTTTGATCTCGGGCACCGAAGCTTCTTCAATAGTGAACTTGTGGCTAAGGCGTTCGCCTACGTCAACCTGGCGTTTTTCCAGCTGAGCCATCAAGTCAGATTCTTTTTCTTCTTCTAGTTTGATCAGCTCATTCAAGGCGATGAAATCACCCCCGTTGGCCACCAGTTGCTTTTGTTCTTCCAAGAGCTGCTTCAAACGACCGGTATTGCCGCTGGCTTGCACCTTGTAAATTTCTTCGGCCAAAGCGCGCGACTGTTCTTCGTAGTTGGTTATACCTTGGGTACCCAAATCGCGCAGCTGATTTTTGATGCCGGTGAGCTTGTTCTGTTTGCTTTCCAAGGCGCGTTGCACGATGTCCAAGGCGGGAATGGACACCTGCTGCTGCACTTCGGTTTTGATGCTGTCGTACAAGGCGGCAATACCATTGGCTAAATCGGCAGCCATTTTGGGATCTTCGTCCAACACCTCAATCTTGATGCTCAAGTAACGGGTGCGCTCAAAGCTGAAGTTCTCCTTGATTTTGTTGTCCAGAGCATACTTGGGAAAAGACTCGGTTTTGGGGTCAATGCCGTAGTGCTTCATCAAATTGAAGTTCTTCACCAAGCGGCCCAACAAGGCGCCAGATTGCAAAACCTGCAAGGCTTTCTCGGCATCTTCTTCTTCTCCGTACTCCAAGGGGTCTTGTTGACGCTGATTCAAATCGGTCAACAAGGCATTGGAGATGGAGTTGTTCTTGGTAGGGTAGAAAATATGGGTGGCCTTGTACTTAGGCGGCGTGATGGCCGGCATGGTCATAACAATCGACACCAGGGCGCCAATGGCGCAGCTGATGAGCAATACTTTTCTCCATTTCCAGAAGAAATTGATGACAGAGACAAGGGTAATGGGTTCGATATCTTGGACCAATTGGTCGGAGTGGTTCGCGTTCGATTTTGTACTCATGGACAGCAGTTTGCAACTTGGCGTTTGGCCAATTCCTCAAATTTATTGAAATGTGGTGACCCACAAACCATTTGGGGCCTAGAAATCGAAAAACTTGAATACCGAATCGTAGGCTCGGTCGTCTTCAGGGCGTTGGTCTTCGGCCAAATAGGTGCCTACAATTTCATATCCCTGGCGTCGCAAGGTCGCTGAAATGGCTCCGGCCAAGGTGGTGTTCAACTTCACGTTGACTTGGTAAAAACCGGGCTCGGTTTGGTTAATCATCAGACCCAAGATCTTGGCCCCATTCTCTTCTACCCAGCGCGCAATCTGCGAGGGAGCAAAGTCACGATCGCTGCAGCGCAGCACAATCACTGCCCCTTGGCCTCGGTAGGTCATCGAGGCTGAAATTTGGCGGTTGATATCTTTCTGATCGATGATGCCCTGAAATTCCCCGTTGCGATCCACGACGGCCAACACCGACAGTTCATGGCTGGCCATGGTGGGTACGATTTCGTACAGGTGCTGGGTTTCCAAAACCGCCGCGCTGTGAGGGTTGTAAGCTAGGCATTTTCCCAAGGTTTGTGACTTGTTGGTCTCCAAACTCAAGCGTTCCAGACGGGCGTAATTGTACAGCGATTTCTTGTCCAAAACAGGAAGTTCAGAGACCCCCTGGTTGCACAAGAACTCCAGTGCCGCTTCCACGCTGTCGCTGCTGCGCAGAGGGCTGAGTTTGTCGCTGATCAATTCGCTGGCTATCACAATTCAAGTATACCGAGTTCTGATGGGCAGAACAAACCCCATTTTTGCCATTTTAAAGTCAGTGCATTCAAGCCAGCCCCTTACCAACGGTGCGATTCCTCGTGGTGCCAAGTACCTTGAACCTTAAGAGTCTGTTCGATGAGTTCGCGTGCGCAAGCGTTGCCACCAGAGAGGGGCGAAATGTAGACGGCGATTTGAAGCACATCGAGACAGGCATCAGCCGGGCAACAGGGCAAACCCACTTGCTGCAAGAGGGGGATGTCGGGCATGTCGTCGCCCATGTAGGCAATCTCGGCATCGCTCAGGCCGTGCTTGGCTTTGAACTCGGCGTAGGCCGCTTCTTTGTGCGATTGGCCCAGGTACACATCGTGCAGGCCCAAGCCCTCGAATCGGTGGCGCATTCCCTGGCTTTTGCCGCCCGAGATGACGGCCACTTTGTAGCCCAATTTCACGGCGTGCTGCAAGGCGTACCCGTCTTTGATGTTCACCGAGCGAAGCTGTTGGCCCTCTTCGGTGACCAGCACCTGGCCGTTGGTCAGTACCCCGTCAATGTCAAAAACGAAGGCTTTGATCTGGTTGAGTTGTTCGAACAAATTGGGCTTTGTCATTAGTGCGTGCGGGTCATGCTGGGAGGGGTGGCCAATACGAAAGAGGCTTTGGTGCGTCCTTCCTCGTCGGTTTCCAATTGGCTCATGTCGTCTTGCAACTGGGTAGACAAGGTGATGATTTGGGCCTGCGGGGCGTATTGCTTGAGGTACCAAACCATGCTTTCATAGTAGTCGCTGTGGTAGGCGCCGTTGTAGTGAATAAACAGGTCAATTCCGCTCAAGTGTTCGGAAATGCTGTAGGCCATGGTGGCGTCTTTGCTGGCCTGAGCCATGGGCAAGTTTTGGCCTCCGTGACCACCTGCCATGGCGAAAATATCGGCGTAGCAGCGAAGGCTGCTGTCATAGGCAAAGGGAAGGGGAGCGATCCACGCTGTTTGATCGGCTGAGAGCGAATCAAAACTGCCTATGCCTTTCATGTAGATTTGGTTGGCCAATCGACGCGGGATGTTGCAGGCCCAAAAGGGAAGTTGTTTCTCCTTGGCGAACTCCAAAAGGGGCAAATAATCGGTTTGCATGTTGGGCCACAAATTGATGCTGTTTTTCAAGCGCTTGTAGGCAGGGTCAACGCCCCAACTCATCATGCTCGGCGCTTTGGCCTGAGCGGGCATGCTATCTGCCGGCGGATTCAGGTAGGTATTTAAGGCCCATTGCTGGTCGCGCTCGAACATCTCAGCGCCCAAAGCCATTTTGGGAAAAGAAGCGTAAAGGTCAGCGGTCAGGGCTTTTTGCATCCAATGTGCGATGGGGTCGTCGTGCAATTCCCCGAACAACAAAACCGTGGGCCCTTCGTGGCTGGCGATTTGCTGTTCCAGGCTTTTCAAAACCTGGGCGTAAGAGCGTTTCTTTCCTTGGCCCGAAAACCATTGGTAGGCTTGCATGTCTTGGGCCCACAAGGACAGGGAGCCCCAGGCCCATAAGGTGGTGATGGCAATCAAACGGCGCATGAAGCAAATATAGTCCAAACCCGCGGGGGTGTTTGGAGCAGCAGCAATAGCGAAAATTACCAACCCAAAATCCAGGCGAAGATTAGGGGTGCCACGATGGTGGCATCGCTTTCGACGATGAACTTGGGGGTGTCGATGTCGAGCTTGCCCCAGGTGATTTTCTCGTTGGGTACAGCGCCCGAATAGGAACCGTAAGAGGTGGTAGAATCGCTGATCTGGCAGAAATAGCTCCAGAAGGGAATGTTCTCCATTTCCATGTCTTGGTAGAGCATGGGCACTACGCAGATGGGGAAGTCGCCAGCGATGCCGCCACCGATTTGGAAGAAACCAATGCCCTTGCCTTCGCTGTTTTTCACGTACCAATCGGCCAACCAGGCCATGTATTCAATGCCGCTCTTCATGGTAGAGGCTTTGAATTCATTTTTGATCACGTAAGAAGCGAAGATGTTGCCCATAGTCGAGTCTTCCCAGCCGGGAACCACGATGGGGAGGTTGCGCTGAGCAGCGGCCAACATCCAACTGTCTTTGGGGTCGATCTCGTAGTATTGTTCGAGTTCTCCGCTCAGGAGAATCTTGTACATGTATTCGTGGGGGAAATAGCGCTCGCCTTTGTCGTCGGCGGCCTTCCAAATGCCGTGAATGTGCTTCTGCAAACGGCGAAAGGCTTCCTCTTCGGGAATGCAGGTATCGGTAACACGGTTGTAGTGGTTTTCAAGAAGGTCCCACTCGTCTTGAGGGCTCAAATCGCGGTAATGGGGAACGCGCTTATAGTGGTTGTGGGCCACTAGGTTCATGATGTCCTCCTCGAGATTGGCTCCGGTACAGCTGATGATGTCAATTTTGCCTTGGCGAATCATTTCGGCCAAGCTTTTGCCCAACTCGGCTGTGCTCATTGCGCCAGCCAAGGTGACCATCATTTTACCGCCCTCAGTCAAATGGGTTTCGTAGCCTTTGGCCGCGTCGACCAAAGCAGCTGCGTTGAAGTGCAAATAGTGCTTCTCAACAAACTGTGAAATAGGACCTTTCATGGGGGCAAAGGTACAACAAAGAGCACCTTATAAAGGGCTCAAATTCGGCGCTCGCCCAAGAGCCACCAAGCGCGCATGCGCCCCCGTTTGGGCGCATGTTTTTCTATCATGGACTGCAGGAATTCCAAACCTTGGTCCAAATCGTCGGTGATGCAGAGCATGTCTTCGTCTTCGGGAGAAATGGTGCCGGTTTCGTGCATTTGTTTGATTTGATCCAACTGGCCTTTCCAATAGTCTTTGCCCATCAATACCACGGGAAAATGCGGCATTTTTTTGGTTTGGATGAGGGTCAAGGCTTCGAAGAGTTCGTCCAGGGTTCCGAACCCACCCGGAAAGACCACAAAGCCAAAGCTGTACTTGGTCAAAAGCACCTTGCGAACAAAGAAGTAACGAATATCTACCGTATGGTCTAGGTAGGGATTGGGCTGCTGCTCAAAGGGCAATTCGATGTTGATGCCTACGCTCTTGCCACCCACACTCTTGGCACCTTCGTTGGCTGCTTGCATGATGCCAGGACCACCACCTGTAATTACCGTAAAGCCTGCACTGGCCACTTTGGCCCCCATGTTTTTGGCCATTTCGTAGTAGGGGTGGCCGGGTTGGAAACGTGCCGATCCAAACAAGCTGATACAGGGCCCCATGAAGTGCATATTTCGAAAGCCCTTGATGAATTGGGCCGTTACGCGTAAAGCAAAAAAGAGTTCAGTCAGGCGGTTATGGGGACCTTTCAACAATTCCAGGTCGAGATCGGGTCGGCGTTTGGCGTTCATCTTGGTCGAAGCTAATAAAAAAAGCCCCTCAAAAGGGGCTTTTCACGGCGTTAACCGAAAGTTTACTAGTTAGAATCGCTCGAAAGCTGAGAAGAAGAAACGGCCTTCGATCTCCGCATTCTCATCGCTGTCGCTACCGTGAATGGCATTGGCATCGATGCTCTTGGCATACAAGCGGCGAATGGTTCCCTCGGCGGCTTGCTCAGGGTTGGTGGCTCCGATTACATTGCGGAAATCAGCCACAGCGTTGTCTTTTTCCAAGATGGCCGCGTAGATGGGGCCGCTGGTCATGAAGTTAACCAATTCTCCGTAGAAGGGACGCTCTTTGTGAACGGCATAGAAAGCACCGGCTTGCTCGGCGGTCAAACGGGTGTATTTCAAAGCGACTACAGAAAAACCAGCTTGAATGATGTGGTCCAAAATTTTGCCGGCGTGGCCATTGGCTACAGCGTCGGGCTTAATCATGGTAAAAGTGCGATTGCTCATGGATTTCAAATAAAATTCGGCGCAAAGGTCACCAATTTATCTCAAATAACCCTGAGTTAACTCAAAGATAATCGGCCAAGTAGCCGAAGTCTTCGCCCAGTTGTCCCCCTTGGCAAAGGGTGGCCCCTTGAATCATGTCGCTCTGCTTGGCCAGCAATTCAGGTACCACGTATTGCAATAAATTCTCGCCAAACTCTTCGGAGGCATCTTGGGGCAGTTCGTTCGGCAGATTGGTCACGGCCATGATGGCGATGCTGTTTGGCAGCCAGGGGTCAGCCGGGGCCTGTGTCAAGCGGTCCCAACCGATGGTCGGGTCTGGAATGGAGGTGGCTTTGTAGGTCAAGGGAACAGAGCCGTTTACATCGCAGGAAATGTCGGCGATCACGGGTAGTTTGAAATCGGGATTGGCGGTATCAGTGGCCTCGAACAATCGGGGCAGATCTTCGGTCCAAAACAAGCCGTTGAACAACAGGTCGGAAACGCGGGTGTAAGGAGCAAAGCGCGATTGGTATTCGCTGTGGTGTTGGTAGAAGTGCTCGGTGCTCCAGGGCTGCTGCCGTGGATGCTGATACAAGTCGGGACTGTTCAAGTGCACAAATACCGGTTCTTGGAAAGTCTTTTGCAAAAATTGCCGAGGGGTCACTTCTCGGATGCGCAAGTTTCGCAAGAAATCCAGGGCGCCATGGGCCACGCGGCCGCCGCCGGTCAACACCATTTTGAGGGGAGGCAGTTCTACGGCGGCGGCCCGGCTCAAAATTTCGGTATAATCAGCACATTGGTAGGCCGGTTTTAGATCGAACAGCTGCATTTTCTTCCCGTAGGTTAAAAGGCCATTGTAAGCGCCGACAATGCCGGCAAAGCGACCGAAACCCAACACGCGCTGGCCATTTTGCCACTTGATCACTTCGTAGTCGATCATGCGAATGCCGCGACTCACCAAGTTTTGAAACAAGACTCGGTTGTAGGGCTGCTTTTTGATCGTGTGCGAGAAAAAGAGGTAGGTTTTGTTGGGAATCAAGTATTCAATGGGTACTTCTTTGATGCCCATTAAGACATCGGCCCTTTCCAGTGAGTCCAAAACAGCAATTCCGGCTTCGCGGTACTCTTCATCTGAAAAACAGCGATCCGGACTGGATTCTACTAGAACCTCGACTTCGGGGTAGCGGTTCATCAGGGAAACGCATTGAACTGGGGTCAAAGCGACCCGATTGTCAGCCGGAATTTTTCGTTCTCTTATCAGCCCAATTTTCATGCCTTGGGCTAAGGTAGTACATTTGATTAGTGTGCTTTTCTTACGCGGTGAATTTTTCCCAAACCCAGTTGCAAACCCAACTGGATTTGAACAATCTAGGCCCGGTTCAGGGTCAACCCGAAATGCCCAATCCGGGTTTCTTTTTGTCCGGGTTTGCGCATCCGCTGATGCCCATAGTGTCGAGTAAGGAAGGTCAGACCTGGCTAGAGAATGCTCACTGGGGACTGGTGCCCTCTTGGGCCGCTTCGGCTGAAAAAGCGCGGGAATTGGCGGCCATGGGTTTGAATGCTCGCAGCGAGACGGTAGCCGAAAAACCCCTATTTCGCGGAGCCTGGAAACGCCAAGCCTGCCTAGTGCCCATGAAGGGTTTTTTTGAGTGGAAACTAGAGGGCAAACGAAAACTTCCTCATTTCATTTACGCCTCTGACCAAAGCCTGTTGCTGGCTGCCGGCATCACCGATGTGTGGGCCGATCCTGAATCGGGTGAGCAGGTGCAGACCTTCAGCATTCTGACCACCGAAGCCAATGCCTTGATGGCCGAGATTCACAATGTCAAAAAACGCATGCCGGTTTTCTTACAGGGAGCCTCTAATGCAGAGCTCTGGCTACAGGGTCGCCCCGAACAGCGCTTTGATTTGCTCAAGCCGGCTTCTGATTCCTTGTTGAAGGCTCACCGAGTGCCCGATTTTGTCAGCCGAGCAGGCGAAGATCGAAACCGCGTCGAATGTCAAAAATTCTTCGATGAACCGCTTCAAGGATTTTTATTTTAAGAACTAAAAAAATGAGAAATTCGCGGTCATTTATGCGTTTATCATTGATGTGTTTGGTATTGGTTTTTGCGAGCTGCAACACCAAGGTGAGTCAAGTTCAAAAGGAGAAGAGTGTTGTAGAAAGTTCTTCTGACTCATTGGCTCAAATGAAAATCTTACCTTATGATACGGTATTCACTGGGTTTGCAAAATTCATTGCATGCATGGAATTGGATCCAATTTTATTCCGTAATACAAGTACACGATTTGCATCAGAACTGAAACGAAAATTCAGTGGGATGGTCAATTATAGCGGCGAAAAATGGGATAGGCTACAGTCTAGAGTGGGTAATCCTATAGGTTCATGGGTTGCCAAACAAAGTTACAGTTCAGAAAAAGAGCCCAATGTCCTCTTGTATCCATTTGCGGGTGGTGATTTTTATTATGGACATTTGTTCAACCCTCATCAGGATACCATTATCATGCTGGGTCTTGAAGCTCCAGGCACCTTGTTTCGCTTATCTGAGTTTGAGACTGATACGATTGCTGCTTATTTAAGTGGGCTCGAGAAGTCTATGTTTTTCCCTCATCAATTGGGCTTTTTTCGCACCAAGAGTATGGCAGATGATTTCAAAACTACCTTACTTAATGGCACTATACATACTGCCCTGTATTACATGGGTAGAATGGGGTATGAAATACACTATGTTAAAGGCATTGATATAGGAGAAACCCTCGATATGAATGTTGAATTGACCAATAAATGCGAAGGAGTGCGCGTTGGTTATTCGAAAGCAGGAGAGTCAGACCCAATTCGCGAGTGGATTTACATTTCACAAGATATTAGTGATGGAGGATTGAAAACGAAAAAGGGACAGATGGTTCAGCAATACATAGAATCGAAAGGGTCTGTGGTGAGTTTTTTCAAAGCTGCTTCCTACCTAATGCATCAAAATTATTTTTCGACCATTCGACAAATCTGTTTGAAACAGAGCAAACGAATTTTGCAAGATGATTCAGGCATTCCCTTTGCCGTATTGAAAAAAGAAGGGTTTAGAGTTGAATTGCTTGGTGAATACCATAGAACGATTCCCTTGTTTTCAATGTTTTTGCAAGAGGATTTGAAAGAGTCTTACGCCAATAAAAACCCCAAGAATTTACCGTTCAATATTGGTTACAATGCAACATTTCACGAGTGCAATTTACAGTTAGCTACTCGTCCATAAAATGGCTGCCGAATACCTCTGTTTTTCCATTTGGCCTCTCAGTGAAGAGGGCCATGATTTTTTACCTTCCCTGCTGGAAGAGTTGCCCTTTGATACCTTCGAAACGAATGACGAGGGAGTCTTGGTGGCCTATGGACCTAGCGCCGATTTTTCGCAAGAATTACAAAAACTCGCCGAAGAAATAATTGCAGATTTCGCCAGTAAATGGACTTGGCACACCCGAGACAAGGAGAATTGGAATGAGCTCTGGGAAAAGAATTTCTTCCAGCCTTTGTCAGTGGGTCGTTTGCACATACGCGCTCCTTTTCACGAGCCGGCTCCTGAAGGCAGCCTGGAAATCATCATCGAGCCCCGCATGAGTTTTGGCACGGGCCACCATGGCACCACTCAGCTTTTGTGCGGCGCTTTGCTTGAGCGGGAATCGATGTTGAAGGGAGCAAAAATTCTCGACATGGGCAGCGGTACCGGCATCTTGGCCATTGTGGCAGAGAAATTGGGCGCCGCCGAAGTCTTGGGCATTGAAATCGACGATTGGGTGGTTGACAATGCGCGAGACAATGTTCGCTTGAACGGCTGTGGGCGAACCCAGATGCAGCATGGCACGGCTGAGGCCTTGCCCGCCATCGAAGAAGGCTATTACGACCAGGTCTTGGCCAACATTCACCGCGAAGTATTGCTCGCTGACATGCCGGCCTATCAACGGGTGTTGAAGCCCGGCGGCTTGTTGTATTTGTCGGGTTTGAACGAGCCTGATTTGCCTTTGATTGCGGCTCGAGCCGAGGGCTTGGGCTTGGTAGAAGAGTACCGCGGCTCGATGGGAGCCTGGTGGGCATTGGTCTATGTAAATCCAAGCGCCTAACTTTGGGAGTTCACCCCGTTTTTCGGCATCTATGCATTCCATCATCAAGCTTCTTCCTGATTCGGTCGCCAATCAAATAGCGGCCGGTGAAGTGGTGCAACGCCCCGCTTCGGTGGTCAAGGAGTTGTTGGAAAATGCGCTTGATGCCGGAGCCACTCAGGTAAAATTGTTGGTGCGTGACGCGGGTAGCACCTTGATTCAAGTCATTGACAACGGCAAGGGCATGAGCGAGACAGACGCTCGCTTGTGTTGGGAGCGCCACGCGACTTCCAAGATTCGCACGGCCGATGATTTGTTTGGCTTAAAGAGCTTTGGTTTTCGGGGCGAGGCCTTGGCCTCGATTGCCTCGGTGGCACAAGTGGAAATGAGGACCCGCCGAATCGAAGATTCGGCGGCCAGCAAAATCCGAATCGAAGCCTCGCGCATGGTCGAAGAGGGTTCTGATTCTTCACCCGTTGGTACCTCCATCGCGGTCAAAAACTTGTTCTACAACATTCCGGCCCGCCGCAATTTCTTGAAGAGCCCTTCGGTTGAGTTCAAGCACATTGTCGAGGAATTTCAGCGCCAAGCCTTGGGCGCAGAATCGGTACATTTTCAGCTCTACAACAATGATCAGCTGCTGCACGATTACCCGGCTGAGACCAAACAGAAGCGCTTTGCTTCTCTTTTGGGAAAAAGCAAAGCCGACATCTTGTTGCCAGTTTTGGAAGAGACCGAAATCGTTCACATCGATGGCTTTGTTTGCAAACCCGAAGCAGCCAAAAAGACCCGCGGTGACCAGTATTGGTTTGTCAATGGTCGCTACTTCAAAAGTGCCTATTTGCACCATGCTTTGATGGCGGCCTATGAGTCCTTGCTGCCAGCCGATTCTTTTCCGGCTTATTGCTTGTACTTGTCTGTCGATCCTGCGAAAATTGATGTCAACGTGCATCCGACGAAGACCGAGATCAAGTTTGAAGACGAGAAATACATTTACAATTTGATCAAGGCAGCTGTGCGTAAGGCGCTAGGCCTCTACGTGGTTCAGCCCCAATCATCAGAGCCCGAATCCAGCGGTTGGATCGATTTTTTGAGCAGCCAACGATCCGTACCCAATTCCAATCCCGACTGGGGCAAACTGGGCAAGACAGAGGCCCCTTCAGCCTCTCGCTACAATCCCTTTCCCTCGGGCGGATACGAGCGCAACAGCCACCAAGATTGGCAGAAGATTCTCGGTCCCGTTGACGAGGAGATTCAAGCCTCTCGTCTGCACGAACCTCTGGCTGAAGAGCCCGATAAACCTCTTCAACTGCCCCAACCTGAAGCCGATGCGGTAGCCTGGATTCAGGTGCTCAACGACCGCTATTGGGTTTTTTCTTTTCAAGGAGAACTGCGCATTTTGGACCGACGTTTGGCTCAACAAAAGGTGCTTTTTCACCAGTATGTCGAGTACTTGGAAAAGGGTTTCAGCCCCACACAGCAGTCGCTATTCCCCAGAACCTTGGAATTCTCTGCCGGCCAAATGGTGGTCTTATTGGAACTTCTGGAACCCTTGAAAGCCATGGGTTTTGATCTGAGCCATTTCGGGGGCCAAACCCTATTGGTGAACGGAGTGCCCGCCTTGCTTTCTGGCTGTGACGAACAGGCCACCTTGGAGAAGATTTTGGAAGATTACCAGAGCACCCAGGGCGATGTCAAGTTGTCACATACCCATAGCCTGGCCTTGGCCATGGCTCGTTCATCGGCCAGAATGGCCGCAGCCGAGACCCAAGAATCAGAGCGCCAGCATTTGGTACAGCGATTGATGAGCTTGCAGCAACCCCAATTCGGAATAGACGGCCGTCCCGTTTACATTCGCATGGGTGCCGAACAGATAACCGACTTATTCAAGAAAAATCGAAACACATGATGGTACAATTGCCTCCGGGCCTCAAAAATTTGCTGATCCTCATCGCCTTGATGGGCATGGCTCAATTGTCGCTGCCCAACATCGGTTTCGATGTGTTTCAGTTTTACTTGTACTATCCCGATAGTCCCCATTTTCAACCCTGGCAGCTGATCACCCACATCTTTTGCCACGGTGGCATCGGTCACTTTTTGTTCAACGCCATCGCCCTGTTTTCGTTTGGTGGCATTGTCGAGCACCGCATGGGGACCCAACGCTTTTTTACCCTGTTTTTCATTTCGGGTCTAGGGGCGGCCCTGCTTCACTTGGGCATCATGGGCTATGAAATTCAGTCGGCGTACGGAACCTTGTTTCCCAACCAAGCTTCAGGCGTTGATTTTCTGCCTTACGGCCCCATGTTGGGGGCCTCGGGTGCTTTGTACGGGGTCATGACGGCCTTTGCCATGTACTACCCCAATGAGTCCATGATCTTCTTATTCATTCCGTACCCCATCAAGGCTAAGTATTTGGTGCCGGGCATGATTGTGCTGGATTTGGTCTTTGGTATTGGCGGTAGCGGCACGGGCATTGCCCACTTTGCCCACGTTGGTGGAGCCTTGACTGGTTTTATCGCCGTTTGGATTTGGCGAAGAAAGGGGCAGCGCTGGGCCTAAATGAATCGCTTTGCGACACAGACGCCCCGTTTTTTTGGGCCTGATAAAGCGGCTTTGGCCCAATTGGTAGCCGCCTTGGTCATTGGTTTTGTCGTGCAATTGCTGTTGCCCGAAGCCATTGAGCGTAGGCTCATGTTTACCCCAGCCTTGCCCGATTCTCTGCTCAAGCCCTGGTCTTACTTGAGTTATGCCTTCTTGCACGCCGGCTTTTTTCACCTCTTAAACAACGTCATCTGGATGTACTTCATCGGTATGATTTTGGAAGACTTGATCGGCAAGAAACCCATTTATACCCTGTTTGTAGGCGGTGCCATTGCGGGTGCTCTTATGTACCAAGGCATATTCCAGTTGGCCATCGCCGAAGATGCCGTTGTCGTGCCTTCTATGTTGGGCGCCTCTGGTGGGGTTTCCGCCATCATCTTGGCGGCAGGTCTGTTTGCTCCTCGTTACCGCGTCTTTCTTTTTGGTATCTGGGAGGTGGAACTGCGCTACATTGTAGGAGCGAAAATTTTGTTCGACGTTTTGGGTCTTTCTAGCGGGGCCAACACCGGCGGATACTTGGCTCACTTTGGAGGAATGGCCTTTGCCTTGGCTTACATCACCGAGATGAAAGGGATGTGGAATTGGCCTTTTTCAGGCTGGTTGGATCGGCTTTCATCTGCCAAGAATTCCAAGCCCAAGCGAAGCGCCAAAGTGGAAATCAACCGCAAAGAGAACAACCCCAAACAGGCTGAAATTGATGCCATATTGGATAAAATTAGCCAAAGTGGGTACGATAGTTTAACGGCCAAGGAAAAGGAGACCTTGTTCAAAGCCAGTCAGTCATGAAGATCCTACTCCGCCTGTTCAACATCGTCATTTTTCCCTTGACCTTGGTCTTGGGGTTGCTGTTGACTTTGAGCGGATTAGCGCCCAACTTTTCAGCTGAATCGGGCAGTGTGATGGCTTTGTTGGGCCTGGCCTTCCCCGTTTTGTTTTTGCTCAATGCCTTGTTGCTCCTGTACTGGGGGCTGCAGCTAAAATGGAGAACCTTGTTTCCTCTGGCCTTTGGCTTGCTGCACCTGGGTCAGGCGAGTTTGTATGTGCAATGGAACGATTCTAAAAATGCCGATGAAGTCGGCTTGCGTGTGGCTACATACAACACCCAATTGTTGGGGCACTACAGTGGGGAAGGAAGCGAAGACTCGCTGAAGCAATTGATGCAAGCTCATCCGGCTGATGTGTACTGTTTTCAAGAACTCTATGACAAGGGCCGTAATATGGAGGCCTTGATGAAGCGCTTGGCCCAATCGGTGGGCTTTCGCTACCATGCCCATTACCAATTGGTTCCCGGACGCCCTTACGGCATGGGTATTATATCTCGCTATGAAATACTGAAGTCCAAACCTCTGTTGTTTGGAGATTCTAGCGGCAACATGGCCATGTGGGCTAACGTTCGCATTCCCTCACAGCAGGAAGAGGTGCAAGATTGGACCGTTCGGGTCTACAATGTGCACCTGCAGAGCTTTCGATTGCACCGAAGCGATTATGACTTGATGAAGGAAGGTTTTGAGGGCGACCCCACCCAAGTCGAGCGTTCCAAGGGCTTGGTTCAGCGCTTGTCAAGAGCTTATTCCCTGCGCAGCGGTCAAGCCGAGATTTTGCGTCAATCATTAGACGAATGCCCGCACACCAAATTGGTGATGGGTGATTTTAACGATGTGCCGGTGAGCTATAGCTATCGTTTGATCGCCCGCAGCTTGCGCGACGCTTTCGTCGAAGCAGGACGAGGTTTGGAAGGAACCTATAAGGGTCCCTTTCCAAGTTTTCGCATCGATTATGTCCTTTATGCGAGTCCATTAAAGTGTGTGCAATACCAGAGTCATTCGCAGGTTCCTGGTGACCACAAATGGGTGGAAGCTGGGCTTTCGACAGGCGATTTGTTTGCCAATTGAGCCGTCTCTTGGCAAGAGAGTTTTACGGGCCCTAATGGGGTTGTATATTTGCGGCTCATTATGCCGTACTTCTTTACTTCAGAGTCTGTTTCGGAAGGCCATCCTGACAAGGTAGCCGATCAAATCTCCGATGCTTTGATCGACCATTTTTTGGCCTATGACGCCTCCTCCAAAGTGGCTTGTGAAACCTTGGTGACCACCGGTCAAGTGATATTGGCAGGTGAGGTGAAGTCTGAGGCTTACTTGGACGTTCAGAAAATTGCCCGCGAGGTGATTGCCAAAATTGGCTACACCAAGAGCGAGTACATGTTCGATGCCAATTCCTGCGGAGTTTTAAGCGCCATTCACGAGCAAAGCCCCGACATCAATCAGGGTGTGGAGCGCAAGAACCCCGAAGATCAGGGGGCTGGCGACCAGGGTATGATGTTCGGTTTTGCCACGAACGAAACCGATTCTTACATGCCCCTGCCTTTGATGCTCTCGCACATGTTGTTGCAAGAGTTGGCTGATATGCGCCGTGAAGGAACCCTAATTCCTTACTTGCGTCCCGACGCCAAGAGCCAGGTGACCATTCAGTACAGCGATGACAACAAGCCCATGCGCATCGATGCCATCGTCATTTCAACCCAGCATGACGATTTCGTCAAGCCTGTTTCAGCCGAAGCTGATGAGCAGATGTTGGCCCAGATTCGCAAGGACATCATCGGTTTGTTGATTCCACGCGTCAAAGCCAAACTGAATGCCGATTTGCAGGCCTTGTTCGGCGATGACATTGAATACCATATCAACCCCACTGGCAAATTTGTCATTGGTGGTCCTCACGGAGATACCGGTTTGACCGGCCGTAAAATCATTGTAGATACCTACGGGGGGCGCGGTGCCCATGGCGGTGGAGCCTTCAGTGGTAAAGACCCCAGCAAGGTGGACCGTTCGGCCGCTTACGCTACCCGTCACATTGCCAAAAACTTGGTAGCGGCAGGTGTTTGTGACGAAGCTTTGGTTCAAGTGAGCTATGCCATTGGTGTAGCCAAGCCCTGCGGTGTTTATGTGAACACCAACGGCACGGCCAAGGTGAACATGAACGACGGTCAAATCGCGGAAATCGTGAAGAACATGCCTGAGTTTGACTTGCGTCCTTATTTCATCGAGCAGCGTTTCCATTTGCGCTCTCCCATTTACTTGGAGTCAGCCGCTTACGGCCACATGGGTCGCGAGTGCAAAGAGGTGACCAAGGTATTCAATGCCGGTACTCCTCTAGCCAAAGAAGTTCGCGTAAAGCTGTTCCCTTGGGAAGAGTTGAATGCCGTTCCCGCTGTCAAACAAGCCTTTGGTATCTAATCACTAAACAAATTCTGAAAAGCCTCGGCTAACAGGCCGGGGCTTTCTCATTTTCAAACCCTTATCTTTACCTATCATGTGCGGAATTGTCGGATACATCGGTACCAAAGAAGCTTACCCCATCGTCATCAAAGGTCTCAAGCGCCTGGAATACAGAGGCTATGATTCAGCTGGAGTCGCCCTGATGGACGCTGACCTCACGGTCTTTAAAAAGAAGGGCAAAGTCTCCGATTTGGAGGCCCACGTTTCCCAAGCCGCACAGGGCAATGAGCTGAAAAGCACCATTGGTATGGGCCATACTCGTTGGGCTACTCATGGGGAACCCAATGATCGCAATAGCCATCCTCACAAATCACAGAGCGGTGACCTGGCCATCATTCACAACGGCATCATTGAAAACTACGCCACCTTGAAAGAGGGTTTGATCAAGCGCGGCCATAGTTTCTCATCAGACACCGATACCGAGGTCTTGGTGCACCTGATCGAAGACATCATGGAGCACACCAAGCTCGATTTGTTGGATTCGGTTCGCGCGGCCCTGAGCCAAGTGAATGGGGCCTATGCGATTGTCATCTTGAGCCAGCATCACCCTGAACACATTATTGCGGCCCGCAAAGGATCACCCTTGGTAGTGGGATTGGGCGAAGAGCGCGGAGAATTCTTCTTTGCCTCTGACGCCACTCCCATTGTGGAGTATACCAAGCGGGTGATTTACCTCAATGATGGGGAAATTGCCGCCGTTGAGAACGGTGAATTGACCGTAACTACCATTGATAACGAGATTCAAAGTCCTTATGTGCACGAGTTGGAACTGAACTTGGAGCAATTGGAAAAGGGTGGATACGAGCATTTCATGCTCAAAGAAATCTTCGAGCAGCCCAAGAGCATATACGATTCCTTCCGAGGCCGATTCGATTCTGCCAGCGGCGAATTCATGATGCGCAGTGTACAGGAATACGGAGACAAACTGCGCAACATCAAGCGCTTGGTGATCATAGGCTGCGGCACCAGCTGGCATGCCGGTTTGGTGGCGGAATACATTTTTGAAGACTTGGCTCGTGTGCCGGTTGAGGTCGAATACGCTTCTGAGTTTCGCTACCGCAACCCCGTCATTTACAACGACGACTTGATCATTGCCATCTCTCAAAGTGGAGAGACCGCCGATACCTTGGCGGCTATGGAATTGGCCAAGCAAAAGGGCGCCACCGTATTTGGTGTGTGCAACGTAGTCGGCAGTTCCATTCCTCGTTTGAGCCATGCCGGTGCTTATACCCATGCCGGCCCTGAAATTGGGGTAGCCTCCACCAAGGCTTTCACCGCTCAGGTAACGGTTTTGACCTTGCTTGCCCTGGCCATGGCCAAAGCCAAAGGCACGTTGTCCAGCTCGCGCATTACCGAGATCTTGGCTGAGTTAGAAATCATTCCCAGCAAAATTGAAAAGGCTTTGGCCTTGAACGATTCCATTGTGGACTTGTCCAAGCAATACAAAGACGCTCACAACTTCTTGTTCCTGGGCCGTGGGTACAACTTCCCTGTGGCCTTAGAAGGTGCCTTGAAGTTGAAAGAGATTTCTTACATCCATGCTGAAGGTTATCCGGCGGCAGAGATGAAACACGGTCCTATTGCCTTGATCGATGAGAACATGCCTGTGGTGGTGATTGCTACCAAGAGCGAGCACTATGAAAAGGTGGTCAGCAACATTCAAGAGGTGAAAGCACGCAAAGGCAAAGTCATTGCTGTGGTAACCGAAGGCGATCGCAACTTGGATGGTATGGTGGATCATGTCATTGAAGTGCCCGAGACCATGGAAGGCTTCAGCCCCTTGATCAATACGGTTCCCTTGCAGCTCTTGAGTTACCACATCGCCGTTATGCGCGGTTGCAATGTCGACCAGCCTCGCAACTTGGCGAAGTCGGTGACCGTGGAGTAGTAATACAAAATCGAAATTCTTACCCCCGAATTTACACCTTAACCTTCTCATTATCAGTAATTACAACTGACTTGTGGAAGAGTGTTTATACGGACTATCAGACCCAATTATATGACCAAATTAGGTCCTTGAAAGAGGGTCATCTTACCCTTTGGGGATATAGAAAGATTTCACAATACCTCAATTCTGAAGGAATGAAATCTCCACAGAGAAAACCGTTTACAAATACCATAGTCTTTGGAATTTATTCTAAAGGGAACAAACGTCTTGAGAGGATTAACCGTAAGGATGAGGTGGTGGTTACTGATTTAATTTTGAGGGTGACTCAGTAAATAATATCCGTTTAAACCGACTAATTGATTTTGGGGGTTATTCTTTTGTGATTAATTAATACCACTTTACAATGAACCTCCAACAAAAGAAACTCCTTTCTGACCTTCTTTCTCAAGACAAGTGTATTTGTGGGTGTGAAGAGAGAAGATGGGTGACCATTCGGATGAATAAGGTCCCAATCAAAGTCAGAACTTTTAAGAAATGAAAAACCCACCCTTGAGGGGGTGGGTTTTCTTACCACTTTGGAATTCTCCTATTCAGACAACTCCTTGACCTTCTTAATGGTCTTTGGACTACACTCAAGAATCTTCTGAATCTCCGAGTATTTCAAACCTCTTTCAAGAAGTTTGACAATTTCTTGGTTCTTGGGTTTTGAGAGGAATTGTTTGGTGGATTCGGAAGTTCCATCGGGTCGTCCTAACCGACCACCCTTCTGAACATAGACCTGTCTACCGACCATTGTCCTCTCCTTGATGTTTTCCAACTCCATTTCATAGAGTGAACTCATCACCGAGGAAATCATTTTCCAAATAGGATTCTTCTTACCGTTGGGTCGTGATTGAAGTCCAAGGTTTCTGATAACCACATTGACTTCGTGTTCTTCTAACCACTCAAGGGTCCGAATGACATCTCCAGTATTACGACCAAGACGAGAAAACTCTTCTACTACGAGTTCCGAAACCTTTTTGTTTTTGACGAGGTTGACTAACTCAATCCCCTTGGGTCGTTCATTGAATGGGATGGTCCCACTCACTTTATCAAACAGAACTAAATCGTAGTTCTCCTTATCCACCGAGAATCGGTCACCAGTTTGTTGGAGGGTTGAAACTCGGTTGTATTTAACTCTCATTTTGCTTCCTTTTAAATCTAATATTAAAAATACTGATTTTTAACGATAAATCCAAGGAATACGGGGTAAATTCTGGGATTTTGGACTTCCCTTTTAATCTTGATTATTTTTATGTTCTATTAAAAATGACGAATCACTTTTTTCTTCCGAGTGACAACATCCAGTAGAAGACAATCACGAATCCAACAGTCCACAAAGTTTATCCTCTAAATCTTGGATGTCTTCTTGTAGTGTTTCAATTTCATTTTCAATGTCTTGAATATCCTCCTCGGTTTCACAACATTTGATTATGAATTCTTCCTTGTCACTTACCAATTCGTACAACTCTTTCAGTTCATTTTCAACTTCTTTGATTTCTTGTAAAACAGAAATTCGTTCATTAACCGAACTAACACAAGTTTCAATATGTGATAGGTCTGTCTCAAGTTTATCCATACACCCATCTAAAAAAGTCAAGTCGGTTATTTCATTAAAATCGTCAACATACAATTCAAAGGTTTTGATTTGATTAAGTAATGTTTCTACCATTT
>Ga0222714_10002296_pt1 | contig 20439 bp, 20 predicted proteins | sample C33_3DmetaG_FD_165048 | JGI IMG/M metagenome (GOLD analysis project Ga0222714, IMG submission 165048) | Estuarine water microbial communities from San Francisco Bay, California, United States - C33_3D | ecosystem: Environmental > Aquatic > Marine > Unclassified | place: USA: California...
CATCACATTTACACCAATTCGGATGAGACTGCTGCGCCTCCACTGGGTGCAGGTTTGGACAAATGCACTTCTTTCAGAAACGCTTTGATGATCTTCTTGTTCGCGCGCTCATCGTGTTCTATCTTTTTATACAACTCTTTGCAAATGTTATGGTATTCGGTGTGCATGCGTTCTTTGGTTTCCCACCCCGGGTGCGCGTCCATCCAATCTTGGATCACGCGCGTCTGATAGCACGACGTCAGGTAAATGAACTTGTTGATGTGTTCGTGCATGTCATCCTTAATCCATTCATCGTTCTTCACATACATGGTCTCGCGTTTCAGGTCCGTGCAATGAATGGGACGCTTGTGCACGTCCATACCCTTCAAATTATTAACAATGATGGAGCTGACGCCTTCCACGATGCCGTTGGTCTTGGTGAATTCCAAATCCTGCAGCGTGATTTTGAGAGTTTTGACGAAATCGCTCAGATTGATAGCGTCCTTGCAGTCCTCATTCAAAAACACGTTCAAATTGAACTGCGTGTTGTTCGTTATGTTGTTGTTGGTTATCCGATTTCCAATTCCGCAACCGGAATTTGCCAAAGTGAGTGCAAGCGTGCTGTCATTCGCCATCTTCGCCTGAATCGCGTCCACCAGGATCTTGTTCTGACTGATCATGTCCTTGTTTTGAGAAACCACCTCTTTATTGTGCTCCATTAAATCCTTCACAACGCCAATCAAATCCGAAAAATGCTTGTCATTTGAAGTTGTGATTGTCGGTTGATTGTGTTGCACCTGCGATTGATGTTTGTCATGCGTTTTTTTGTGAATGCTCAGTCCCGAACTGAACTTGTATGTTTTACCACATATGTCACACCCGTGCACATTTTCAAATGAAAATCCATTGGCGAATGCATTTGCACGTTGTTTGTGTTTTGCCGTATTAAGATGTCTGTTGTATTCACTTGCGTGTGCACAAGCCACGTGACACACCGAACAAGTGAATTCCATACTCAATGCCTGTCTTAATGCACTAATACGATCTATAATTGTAATACATTTAAATTTAATTTTATAAATTTAATAATATTTGACAAATGATACTATGATTTCACTATGGTTTCAATAAATTTGTCAAATGTTATTGACATTTTGGCAAATGGTGATTGTCCCTTTTTGGGGCATTCTTGTTTTCGGAAAAAAGCTTTTCGTGGTTTCAGGGGGTGCAACCGGCGACAATGAGGGCGGAGGCATGTCCCCAAATCGTGCATCCTTGTTTTCAACTTAAATGGTTTGCACTTTTGGGGGGATGCAACATTCTTATTTCGGGGCATCGCATGTCCCAAAAACGCGCTTTCTTACTTTCCAAAAAAAGGTTTTGCCGTTTTGGGGGGATGCAATCGACGATTTTGGCCAAAAATGGCCCAAAAACGCGAAAACATTCATGCGGATGTCTCTTTTTTGGACATTCTTATTTTCAACTTAAATGTTTTGCCCTTTTGGGGGGATGCAACATTATGTGCATTTTCATGACATGCACGCATGCATAAATGTATGACACCATAGATGCTCACAAAAAAATGAAAAAATCTCCTTGCCAAATTTGGCAAATATTATCATTTTGTTATCATTTTTGGTATCATCTAGAGAATGCACTTTTGCACGCGCGAAAAGTTGGCATTGATTGTCATGTGGCATACGCATGCGCAAAAATCTCTTGTTTAAATTTGGCAAATATTATCATTTTGGTATCATTGTTATTAATAACATTCAACAAGAGAAATGCACCAGTTGGTGCCTTTTTTTAAGCTTTTTTTCGGAGCCAAAAATGACTTTTTTCGCCATCTCAAAACATGAGACCATTATGCTCTCATTTTTTTAATGAAAAACACATAAATAATTTTGTTATTTTTTGTTTTCACTTTGCACAAAAGTCAAAAAAATTCTGAGAAAATGGACAAGAAAGTATGTCCAAAAATGAGTACCCCGGTACCTTTTTGGGAAAAAACGCGCTGCACTAGGTAAATTGCAGAACTTTTTTGGACACATGAGTATGAGACCATATATGCAGAGGATATTTCAAACCCATTGAGTTCCAATTTGAGACCATGGTGGAAAATGGCGCCAAAATGGGCCGCATGATGTCCCAAAATCGGGGTTTCTTGTTTCCGGAAAAAAGGTTTCGGCGTTTTTTGGGGGTGCCACACAAGATTTTTGGCGCTGACGGATGTCCCAAAATCGGGGTTTCGTATTTCCAGAAAAAAGGTTTTCGCGTTTTGGACACATTGGTTCAAAATTGACCATGTCCTGTTTGGGTTCACAATAAAATATATAACATGTTTATAATGCAAAATTCAATGGCGACAAGAAAACGACACAGTGCAACCACTGAAAAAAAAACATACACAAGGATGCGCCAATATTGGAATCGGGTTCATAAGCGGATTAAGGGGTCCAAATGTGTCATGCAGACCACCAAAAAATACCTCTCTCGACCCAGCCCGCCGTATCCTGCGAACAAATGCTGCGGCCAGACCATGACCGGCAATGACGGTGCCAAATACACGTCGGTGCAAAAGGTGTCCGGCATGTGCGCATGGAAAAAGGGTTGATTGCACAACGTGTGAGGGGAGAGATAATCGTGTAATTGGATTGGATGAATCAAATTATATTAAAATATAAGCATATATATAAATTCGTCATGTCTATCGCAACACTGAAGCGCAAAACCACAAGAGGAGGCAATCCTCGCCTGGACCCTACATCTGGTATCGGAACCAAGGGATTCTCTCTGAACGGCGGATATCGAAACATCGGTGCCGTGGGTCAGTTTAGAATGGTGTCCAACGTCACGCGCACGCCGTTCCGAGGGACGCAGCCCATGGGTCACGGCGGCTTTAACGGGGAGTATTATGACATACCCTGCAACTCCGGCGACTGCTGCGCCAACGATGATTCCATCATTAAGCATTCGTCTCTCAACACGGCGGGATTAATCGATGAAAAATACAAATGGACCAAGAGTCAGTATCCGCGATACTGGGTCAAGGATGACGACAATGCGAACCGCATCACCAAAACGCAAGGACAGCTGACAAGAGCCAAGACGTGGGCGGCCGGTGCGTGCAATTTCGAGAAGGCGGCGAATGATGAACCGGCCAACGTTTGGCAGTGCAAAAACAAGTGCGTGTATTGGATCGGCGGCAAGAAGCGATTTCTGTATTACCCGTATGCCAAGTGGCTCAACACCACCAAGGTGCAGACACAAGACGCATACATCACGGCCGGCGGTGTGGCTCGTCTGAATCGGTTGCCCACGCCGGCATGCATGCAGCACTACCCCATGATGCTGACCGCCAATGGGTGCGACCGGAATGCCGTCACGTGGCAGCAAGCGCAGGCCCAGGGCCTGTTGCCCGCCGACTACATGACGTGCAACCCCATTGATGGCGCAAATGAATACTGCAAGGCTCTGCAGAAATAAGTGTCTCCTCCTGTCGTTTCGAATGTAATTTCAGTGAAATTTGTGTTGGGGCTTCCAGCAGTAGAATTTACAATGGTTTCCGCTGGATTGTTTCAGGAGGGTGACATTGTTGTCTATTCTGCCGGAACTAATTCCTATTTTAATGGAACATATACAATATCTTTTATTATGAGCGCAACGCTATTCGCAGGTACAACTTTAGGGGACAATACTCAAACTGGTTCTGGTGGTCAATTGTCCATTTAGTAAATGCAAATGTTCCTACGATTCCTGGTAAAAAAATAAAATCATGTTAGTGTATCACGCATAACACGATTTGGACGCAAATGATTGTTGAACACCCAGAAGACTACAAGCTCATCGGATTCGAACGCTCTAAAGTCAGCGGAAAGAAGTATGACGCGATTTTGCGCAACAAGAAGACGCGCAACCACAAACATGGGTTGCGTCGCGTGCCGTTTGGCGCGGTGGGATACGAACAGTTTAAAGACTCCACGGGCAAAGGGCTTTATACGCACGTGAATCACGGCGACCCGAAACGCCGTCGCAATTATCGCACCCGGCATCATGGAGAGAACAAGCGCAAATTCAGCAGCGGTTACTTTAGCTGGAAGTATCTGTGGTAGTTAATGTTTCCTGGATGACTTCCTGTGCTTCCTATGCTTCCTGGAGGACTTCCTAACCTTGTGCTTTTTGTTTTTGCTCATGGTTTTTCTTTTACCACCGCTGATGGGTCCATAATCTGTGCCATAATCTGTACACATTTCATATGCAACATTGGTTAGTTTTCTACAAAATGGACAACTGATTGGATTCCCATTTGCTGCCAGTTGTTGAACAAAAGTTTTTGAAAACACGTGACCGCAAGGAAGAACACAAGAATTATCATTTATTGTCATTGGAATATGTAATATGGGACATTCCCCATTTGGTTGATCAGTAAATTCACCACCTCGACTCATATATTTTGAATACAAATTTTCATAATCTCTCAATGATTTTTTTACCCTTTCATACAGAACTTCATCGTTGGGATGTTTGAAAAATTGTTGTAGTTTTTTTCCATGGTTTGTGTGATTTGCGCACAGAAAACGGAATGGTTCAATTTGTGCATTTGATGGTGGTGATGGTTCAAACAAATCATCCATTATTTAATTGGTTATATTAATAACAAACATTTTATTTTGAATCATCTCGGGATTTTAACACCCAGCGCTGCCTGAATTTTGTTGATGTGTGCAGCGTTGTAGACACTAACCCCGCGTTCTATTTCATTTATGATTGCAGCATCCATGTTGCATTTTTGTGCCAGTTCTTTTTGGGTCAGCTTCTTTTCACAACGAGCTGTCTTAATTGCATCCGATGTTGCCTTGCTGACATATTTTGTCTTTTTTGTATCATCATCGGATGCTGCCTTGTATATACCCACATTCGCAAGTGAAGATGCGGATGGAGCCGTTGTGGCAATTGGTTTCGGGTTTTCAACGCGTTTCTTCAACACCACGGGGGTCCAATCCTGACAGTCGGGAACGGTTGCATCCTTTTCATCAAATCTAGACATGTGAAACGAGAGATATTCGAGTATTAACACACATTGTTATGAACCATTTATGTTGTTTTACCTAAAAAAATATTTTTTGGTTTTGGTGCATTGGGTTAAATATGTGCATGCGGTACGTCTTGTATTTGTTTTTATGTGATGTTGCAATGAACAGTAAATTTCTCTGCTTCATCCTTGTGCATCATCGCTTTCGTATTCGTCATCGTCGGTATTATCATCGTCGGTATAATCATCGGCTTCTTCGTCTTCGTAGTCGCGGTCAAATTCATCGTCGCTTTCGTAGTCGCGGCGTGCGCGCACCATTGGCGGGACAATGTCTGGCAACAAGCCTTGGCAAGCGAGTTTCAATGGGCCAAACAGGGCATCATCATCTGCAATCTGCAATCCAGGCACGCGATACACCCGTTCAATTGGCTTGACAACAACATGCAGCTCGGGTGTCATCATTTCTGGGAAGTATCGGCTCAACATGCATGCAGAGTGTTCAATGCCTTCTTGGCTCATGTAAACAATCCGATCCATATATTTTGGCCAAAGAGTGTGCAATTTGCAAACGAATCGCAGGTTGCAATCCATCAGAAGCCAGTCAATGCTGGACGATATGAAACGGTAGAGGTCAACCAGATTCTTGGCACGGTCAATCAAACGCAATGAATTGACGGAGACCAAACCCATTTTGTGCGAACACACCTTGGTGAATGCGCTCATGTATTTCGTAATCCACTCATTCGCCAGGGGGAATTGACGTTCACACCTTGTGCGCTCGTCTTCATGGACAACTGAGACACACTTGACGCGGGAGTGATTCGCGCGATTCGCAAGAGCGTTGCAATCGTCAATGAATTGTTGTCGGGTTTCAGGGGTGTTCATTGCATTGAGCTCCGCATTCGTCTCGTCGATTGACATGGCGTCAAAACAGCCTTTTGAACGCTTGCAATGGTTGATGCCGATGTTGTGTCTGCATTGAAACTCGGGAATGGACCATTTCACGTGGTCGCATCCCGCTTGACCATTGACGCGCCGAAGGATGCGCCACGAATTCCACGTGCGTGAGCGTCGTTCGACCTGGCTGGAGTCATTCATGAATCGCACGGCCAATAACCCCACCATGCCGCCATGCACGAGGCTTCGAACCCGGCTGCTCCTCGTAAAATGCCTTGCTTCAATGCGGTTGGGTGCCAGCGCCGGAGCCAAGGAGCCAACATTCAGTCCAAGCGTGATTCTGTTCAAATCTCTCTGTTGGTCTGGAGACATTGGTTCAATCATTCGGCATGCGGCCATGTGTGAAAGCGCAACTCGCGCGGCATCAACATCCATGGGAATTGAAAGTTGCTCGTTCTCGTAATCGTCCACTGTCTTCATGTGTTGTTCTTTTTCAGCAGGGTCGTTGAAGCTGAATGTGAAACCCTTGTAAAACATTGTCATCTTCGTGCTTGATATTCCAGTAATCAGGAAACTGTCCACACCATGTGCAAAAATCAAAAGCTTTCAATTTTTTTGATTTCACATGAGTTAAAATGACAATTTGTCAAAAATATGTATTAAAAATTGTAAACACACTTACACATAGTAATACACAAAATCATAGACCAAGGCAATACATGGATGAGACTCATTGCAGTTGGGTGAGTTCAAGAGGCATATTGAAGTGTTGCGAAAGAAGAAATCGCAACCCGCAGTCGTCTTCCCGGCACATAGACCCCGACATTTTGACCAATTTGAAAGATTATGACGTGTTGCACATTTGTTCTTGGCTTTCAATCTCCATATTCATGGCGAATTATGCGGACAAAATCGACAAAAAGGTCATCATCGTGTCGAATGACAGCGACTTTGACAGCCCCATTTTTGAAAAACCAGTGGGCAAAGGAGATGAGATAAATAAAGATGCCATTCTGAAATTTTTGAACAGCGACAATTGCGTGCATTGGTTCACGCAAAACTGCACGCTCGACCATCCCAAGGTTTCTCCCATACCCATTGGTCTCGACTACCACACGTTTTCGAAACAAATGTCGTGCGCAAACCAAGAACGCATGCTGAATCAAATAAGGCACAACAAGCGACCGTTTCATTTGCGTTCCATCAAGTGTTATGGAAACTTCCATTTCAGCATGAATGGCAAGTATTACACCAATGATAGATACGAATGTTTCAATGAAGTTCCCAAAGAGTTGGTGCATTATGAACCCAAAATGGTGCATCGCCACGGCACGTGGCACAACCAAACGTTTTTTTCATTCGTGTTGTCTCCAGCCGGAGGTGGATATGATTGTCATCGAACCTGGGAAGCGCTGATTCTCGGTTGCATCCCCGTTGTGAAACGATTCAACCTGCCATTTGAGAGAATATACGACGATTTGCCGGTGTTAATGGTGGACAAGTGGTCGGATGTGTCGGAAGCACTGCTGATAAAAACCGTAAATGAATTTAGACACAAAGTATTCAATTACGACAAACTTAAACTAAAATACTGGATGAACCAAATATATTCATACAAACCACACCTCAACCATCTGCACAACCCTGGGCTGTAGTTGCAGTTGCAGTTGTTTCGGCGGCGACGGACGTGGTTGTGCGTTTAGGGGAACAGGCGACAATGTATGCATCAATGCCGTGGGTTGCAATGTACTGCAAGTTGCGCATGGTCCAAGCATACGAACACCCCGAATGCCCGACCTGCATGTTGCCCATTATGGCACCGAACCCAGGATTGTCGGAAAACATGTAGCCGGTTGAATCACTCGGGGGATGGTCGCGCAAGTAGGACCACATGCACGACTCGCGTTGGTTTGTGGTCTTAATAATGGCATCAATTCCATCTAAAATGTTGTAATCAAAATCATGCGCGGAAATGCGCGGGTCGCTCATGGAGGTGGGATAAAAGGATGCGGTGTCAGAAGACATTGGGACTGGGTCTGGGGGGTCTGGGGTTTGTATAACACATGACAACAAATCACGGCATCTCTTTAAATGCATTCGCAACATCAATTCTCGTCCCCCGCTTGTCCAAAGGTGGATTCATGAAACACGTCCAAATACATGAACCCGTCTTCGTCCTTGTTTTGTGGATACATTTCGCCCATAATTGAAGTGGTTGGATGCAGCTTGTTGTTTATGAAGACAAATATCGCGTGGGCTGGGTCCAGCTTCATGTGTTTGCGAATGACGAAAATGAATTGCGCAAGTGACAACTCATGTGGAACAATGAACTTGTTCTTTTTTAGCGGATGCACCGACTGCAGCTTGTCGCTGCATTCCACCACAACTGGAATGCGTTCCGGGTGTTGCTTTAAAATAAGAGCAGCCTTCAATTTGCGTTCGTCAAATGGCACATTTTTGCGATACTTTCCAGGAATGTTTGCCATGAATGTGCGTGTGTGCGTATGTGTGGGCGTGTGCGTGGGGTTGCAATGATTGTATTGCGCGAATAGTGTTTATTATTCTTTTATAATTAATACTTAAAAATAATATAATATATTTATTATTTAAATTACTATTATTTAATCATCAACCATCCGGATGGACGTGCAGCAATTGCAACAAATCCAGCAGCTGCAGCAACAGCAGCAACAGCTCCAACAGATTCAGCAGCAACAGCTTCAGCAGCTGCAACACAATCATTTTGTGCCAATTCCGGGCGAACGCGTGATTAGTCCAAGCGGGGGCGTGATGTTTCGACACAACAAAAACGCAATGAAGGCAACTGCAGTTTTAGGAATTCCGAATCCGGCGCCTCAGCCCGAATCAACGCCTGTTCCGCCTCAGCCCGAATCAGCGCCGGCGCCTCTCACGGCGGCTCAGCCCACCCCTCCTCGCACCCCTCCTCGTGGGACAACTCCTCGTGGGACAACTCCTGTGACCGCATCAACCACGGCAACCGAAACCAGCCCGTTGGTGGGAATGGTGCAGGACGTGGTGCTTGGCATGATTCTAAATGTGCCGGCGATGCGCACCAAGCTGCAGAACATTTTAGACAATCCGGCATTGATTACGGCGGAAATTAAGAAAGCGCACGATGAGTTGCAGACCAAATTGTCGCCCAGCGAATTAAGGCAGCTGAACGCCTATGCATGCCAGGACAGCAGCCGGCGCACCATTGGAACCGTCATGCAGACCGCGTTTGCCAACATCATGGCGGACGGAAAAATCGACATGAACGACGCGCCGCATTTCCTGACACTGATTCACGACTGCATCACGCTGTTTTCCGAGAATGCGGCGGCGGCCGCGGCAGTGGCGCTGAACAGCAACACCGTCATCACGTTTTTGCACTTTGTGCTCAAATGCATCCTGATTTTGACCCTGGACGGTGCAGAAGAAGCGGCGGCACTTGTCATGCTGGACGGCAGCTTCAAATTGGTGAAACTAACCGTGCTTCCGTTGCTTGTTGGCAAGAAGTGGTGCTGCTTCAAGTAATCGTGCCCCTCATCATAAATCATGTAAATTGTGAAAATTATATAAATTGTGCAAATTATATAAATTATGAAAATTACATAAATCATGTAAATTATATAAATTATATTGTCTTATATATAATTTGCTTACCATTTGTGTCACATGACGTCACCAGTGGTCGTGCACGTGAAATCGAATGGCAATCAAATGTATAAAACGAATGCCGGCATTCCGTTTGAATGCATCGAGTTCGTGCGCCGATACTTCATGCAAACGCACGGTCTGACATTCCCGTCCGTGGTGGATGCCACTGACATGTTTCATCAAGTCAATGAATTGGCGCCACTCCACTCCTCGAGAATGCGCCCAGTCAGTCTGCACACATTCATTTACCCCTACGTAAAACCGGCTCTTCACTATTTGCGCCCCGGCACAATGCTGTTTTGGGAGCCCAAGCCGACGGACGACCTGAAATATGGACACGTGGCACTGGTCGTGGAAGCCACGACGGAATATGTGGTGGTTGCACAACAGAACCAGCGACCTCCCATTCAGATGCATGACACGAGAGAATTGTTCAATGCAATCAACGCACCCAACTCTGCGTATTTGGGAGTCAAGGTCATTTCATTTCAACCCAAGTATGAAAACAATGAAACACGTTGATAATGACAATTTTAAACTGATTTAAAACGGTGTCAGTTAAAATAAACATGCATCCCCATGGTTTTCATATACACTCTTAAATTGGAGAGGGGGAAATATTATGTTGGAAAAACAAACAACCCTCAATTTCGCCTGGAAAGTCATTTCAACTCAAATGGTTCAGAATGGACCAGACGGCACAAACCATTGAAATTGCTAGAACTTAAATCAAATTGCGACAGTCACGACGAAGACAAAATCACATTGCAATGCATGGACAAATATGGAATAAACAATGTGCGTGGTGGTTCATTTGTTTCATTGAAGCTGGAAAAATCAACAATTGACGTTTTGAAGCAAATGATTAATGGAGCAAATGATAAATGTTTTGCATGTGGGAAAGCAGGACACTTTGCGAAAGAATGTGATGAAAGTGACGGTTGGGAAACCGATGAAGAATGCGATGATGCACAAACACAGGATGAGGATGAGGATGCGGATGATATTAACACCAATTCATGCTTTCGATGTGGAAGAGAAGGTCATTATGCATCATCATGTTATGCTAGAAAACACATAAATGGATACTATTTGAAATATTGAAATATTAGAAAAAAATATTTTTTTGTGTTTTGTGGTTGTTGTTTGGTTTTGGATTTTACATTAGGCCCATTCGATTTTCACCAAGCGTGCATTGCCCATGCTCTTCAGCGACTTGAGTTCGCGTCCGAGCGCCTTTGTGAGTTTGAGGGTTGTGCCGCATTCGCGTTTCACGTGTTCGTAGATTGTCCCGCCGCGTTCAAGTGCGCGCATGATTTCCAGAGACACGATGATGCCCTTCCATTCCGACACTCCGTCGTGATTGGATGAGACGCACTTCGGGCGCTGCAACGAGTCCTCAATGCGCGATTCACGAATGAGGTCGCACAAGTTCTGCTGCATGAGAACTGCGTCGTGCGAGGTTTCAACTGCCAGCTGGATGGCGTATGCGCCGTTGCCGACAACGATTGAACCGTCCTCTTGCTGGGTGCGGAATGTCTCCATGCCGGTTGTGCCAGGAATGCGCGCGTGCAGCTGTTGCTGAGCATTGGGGACGCGGGTGCGAGTTTGGACAATCAAATCCCCGCGGTGAAACCCGTGCGTATGGCTGAACTGGTTCGTGTTGCATCGCCACACATTGACCTGCATTTCATCGGTCGAGTCAAACCCGCACCCGCCGCTGCTTCCGGTGTTGAATTCAATGCGGTGGTCAATCGAGTGGCGCAACTTGTCCGGCATCTCTTGGTAGGTTGAGTGGAGGCGACCAGTGGCTGGATTCACCAAATTCCGGGGACTCATGCGGCGTGGTTCGGCAGTGAGATGCATGATTTGTTCGCGGATTTCGGCGGTTTGTTCGGCGCAGTTGTGATTCTCAATGGCGCCCGATTCAAACGCAGCCTGGATTGCCTGGATGGTTAGGTCATTTTGGTACTCTTCTGCATTGGGGTCCTCCTCCGCATCGTCATCCTCGTCGGCCATTTGTTGTCTGCGGACAATGATGGGAATGTTGCCGTGCCAGTTCCCATTGCGGTGAGACACGGCGACCAAATTCTTGCCATTGCGAGGCATGGTCTGAAGAGGCACGTCGTCTGGGTTCTCCATCATGCGCACGTAGTTTTCAATATCGGCGAGTTCAATTTTGCGGCTGATGTAAATCTTGATGCGCATGTTGTCGTGGAAGCCGAACATGCGGCCCATGAGCCCTTGCAACACCACATCCGTCTTGGAGTCCTTGGATGTTTCAACCACGAACGAGATGTGCTCCTTGGGCACGCGCTTGCCCATGCGGCACATGCCGCGGATGAAGATGACGGTGTTTTGCTGGGGTGCAATGGCAAGTTCATCCATGGACTGCATGCTGCCGGGCTGATGGTGCTTTGTTTCGGAATCATACACGCGGTGCGCCCAGCCGTGTTCGGTTGCCACGCGAATGCAGGCGGACATGTTGTCGGTTCCCTTGGAGTCGCGCACGCGCACAATGGCATACTTGGCGCCAACAGTGGTCATGGGTGCTTCACGGATGGCCTGAGCAACCACCTCGGCGGGCGACAGTCTGGGGTCAAACTGTGCAATCGCGCCGGCTTCCAAGAAGTGCCGGGGTCCCTTGTAGCCTTGGGCGGGCTCAAGACGCACGACGCGCTTCTTCTGACCGTTGTGCCAGATGTTGCTGATTTCAGAGAAGGGAGTGGCAGACACGGTCAACACGTAGTTGTTGCGCTCGCCCTCCAGGTTGGAAATCTCTCCATCAGCGGTAATGCAGAGATTCTTGAAGAATTTGTGGGGGCGGTTCGTCTTGTCCTGGGCATAGTGCGCCTCCTCCCAGATGAAGAGCGTGTTGCGGGCGATTGTGGGTTGGCCAGCGTTGTGCTCAAGTTCGGCACCGCACCACACCTGAATCCGGGCTTGCAATGTGCAGATGACGGATTGGGTCATGTTGGCGGACATGTTGGGGTGTTCGGTTTGAACGTAGAGACGGATGAACTCGGTCTTCGAAGCGCGGAGTTGTTCGGACAGCTCGTGTTCGGCATTGCCGCAAACGATAACCGCGCGTTCGATTTTGGGGTTAGTGCACAACACGTTGCATGCGACGTACAAGAACGTCTGGGTCTTACCTGATTGGGGGAATGCAAGGAGCACATTCCAGCGGTTCTCGTCTTCGAATTCGGCAATGATTTGCTTGGCGGCGGCAATCTGGTTCGGGTATGCCATGACGGCTTGGACGGCTTGGACTTCAGCTTGGACGGCTTGGACTTCAGGTTGGACTTCAGATTGGACGGCTTGGACGGCAGGAACAGCAGCGGCAGCGGCCATAGCATTCTGGTGCATCTTGCTGGATTCATGACGAGCGCGGTTGCCCTTGTCATTTCCACCAGCACTGGTCCATCTTCCACCGCAAAGGGAGCAGATGGTCTTGGGACGAGCAGGAGAAGCAGAGGAAGCAGAAGCGGAGGAAGCGGAAACAGACAACATTGTTCTTAAACGACTTTTGTATAACGTGTGGAAAGCTAATCCCAAAAAGCATCCGGGGAGAAAAGCTTTCAATTTTTTTTCCATCGTATGGGTTTTTGGGATGACATCGGATGACATTTGGACCCATTGAATTGATTTGTATGGACGATGCAAATCAATATTTTTAAAATACTTATTAGTATGCCATAATATCTGTATCAACTAGGAACTCTCCCATTAAATCATCATTGTCGTGCTTGCCGCCGCCTTTATTGTCGGAGGGTTTATTGGTTAAATCGTGCAGCCTGCGATACGTGGCCACGTGTTTTTTCATGAACTTCTTGGTTTTACCGCGCGTTTTCTCCCACAACCGGTGTCGCAAATAACACACAATGGACAGGCGCACGGCGTCCTTATTTTCCAGGTGGATGGGCAGATTCCCGTGCCACTCGTGCACGTCCATGAACAGCACGTCGCCGGTGCGCACATTGACGCCGACGCCATACTGCGGAAAGCACGTCTCGCCGCCGGTGTATTTCCCGCGCTCAATGACCACGAGGTTGCCGAAGCCCTCCGCATCATCGCCTCGGTCCGTGTGGATGGTGGTCTTGTAATTCACATTGGTCGTCACGGTGGTGAACGCGGTGTCGGCGATTTTGAAATAGGTCTGCTTGGCCTTGCGGTGCTGCCGCTTGTAATGGTCGGGCACGATTTTCTCGTAATAGTTGTCAATCTCTCGAATGAGAGGAATCAATTTCTTAAATTTGTCAGGATACAACATGTTGAAGCGCGTTTCGCGCACGGCGGGGTTCAACTTTACGCCGTGCTTTTTCAGCAGCATCTTCTGGCTGGGGCCGAGCGAGTCAAAGTAGCCGACAATGTTGGTCATTGCAGCGATGTCCTTCTCGGTCTTGGCCTTTTTTGAACGCGTTTTGGTCTTGAGACCGGATGTGAGCCGGCGATTGGTGGACGTGGTGCGCGCAAAGTCAATCATGTTTTCATAAAACGTGTCGATTTTCTCCTTGGACAGCTTGCCCTTCCTAAACTTGAGGAGGAGACGGTTGTCGTCGGTGTAAACGTCCGCGTCGTCATTGATGATGATGTCGATGAGAGACGGAGTGACAAATTGGTGCTTGTGCTTCTCCATGCCGGCGTCACTAATGTTTTTCTTGACGTAGTAAACGTCAATGCCGCCCTTCTTTTCGTGCTTTACAATCATTGGAGGTATTGAAATAGAGAGATATTATAAAAATAATAGTGTAATATATCATCGAAAAAAATCAATCATCGTTCATAAAAATCATAAAGCATGAACCACCTATTGTTCAAGTCGCTGACCACTGCGGTCATCGTCACCATCGTGTTCTTGGCCTTGAGCCATTTTGACGTGTATTTAGAAGAAACGCACGGCATATCAGGATATCATAAAAACTTCTTGAAAGCCCCCGTGCAGTTCGTATTAATATTCGGGATCAGCATGACGGTCATGCACATTTTCTCGCACTGGTTTCATGTGAAACCATAAATTTTTTTTGGTTAGAATGCAAAAAAAAATTGATTTAAATTAAACCTCTCAATGATTAGTATTATAGATAAACATTGTCATCAATCCAATCATGGACATCCCAACATTCGTTTCATTTGTCGGATACATTTACATTTTGACTTCTCCGCACAAGCAATCAAACCGTCGTCGCAAAATTGGACTCAGCACACTTCCGCACCATCGGTTGAACACGTATTTGACCAGTTGCTGCGACCTGGATGAGTTGTATTTTGAAAAACTGTATCAAGTCCGCGTAAATTCTCTTGCTGACCTACGCGCAATTGAGACCATGATGCATTCACATTTTGAAGCGCGCCGACGGCGTCGCGAGTGGTTTGAGCTGGACTCCCCCGTCCTGGTTGATGAATACATTCGGTCGCTGCCGGTCTTCATGCAGGAATGCACGCTGGACGAGATCCAGGATTTGCAACATTCGAAAGATGCCATGAAACGTGAAAAGCAATTGATGCGCTTGCAAATTCCCGACAAAACAAATGCACCAGAAGAACAAGCACCAGAAGAACAAGCACCAGAAGAACAAGCACCAGAAGAACAAGCACCAGAAGAACAAGCACCAGAAGAACAAGCACCAGAACCCACATCATACACCCCACATGAGGACTACTTCAGCCACATGCTCAAACCTGGACAAGCGCCTCGCCGAATTCAATCCGAGCTCTTTGATGCTTTTTGGGAAAAAAGCGCCACGATGGAGACCTACAAAGGCATCGTGCAGTGGCCCACCGCCGTCGGCAAAACAATTGGCATGTTGGCATTGTTCTTCATTTCGTTCCTGCGCCGTTCGTCACAAGGCAAAATTTGGAGAGGTTTGTTAATCGCGCCACAAAATGACATTTTGAACACGATTGTTGAGCCCATTAAAAAATTGCAAAAATGGGGAATCGTGGTTGTGTTGTGTCATGATGCCCAATTCATGGACGCAATTCGTAACTGCCCCGCCGACAAACACGCTCTGATAGTAACGACGCACGCATCTTTGACCGACCGCAAAAAATGGGACATGCTTCCCGAAATCCATCATTGCCATTATGACGAACTGCATCAAATCACCGGCGAGCAGTTCTTTGCGCTGCTTCCAAAGTTTGCATATTTAACCGGCACATCTGCCACCCCCAAAACCTGCAATTCTGTGCAGCACGCCCGGCTGCATGAGCTGTTTGGAACACCATTGTCTGTTTTGCATCAGTGCGAAATGGACGAAGCGGTGAGCGAGGGTTGGATTGCAAAACCAAAAATCAGCGCGAACATTGTTGAACATGCCACGCGAATCCAAGAGTTCGTCGGAATAATTGCACAAGGCATTGCACAAAAACGAGCGGACGGAAAATGGAATAAGCATGGCGGCAAGGTGATTGTGTATTTGGAGACAATCCCCGATGTGCAAAACGCAGTTCGTTGCGCGCTTCATCATTTCAACCGAACTGCAACCATTTACATGGCCGTCAAAAACAATGATGAATGTGCGGCGGATGAATCGGAATCGGACGGCATTGTGGAAGGTGCAAGAAACGACACTCAGTTCGTAAAGGATGAGGCAGACGGAACGCCACGCATATTATTTGCATGCCAGCGATATCGACAAGGCTCAGACATTGGCGGCGTTGAGATGACCATTGTGTTATTCAATAAAACCATTGGAGCCAACGTCTTTGTGCAAATCATGGGGCGAGCCCTTCGCAAAGACCCTGGATGCGAAGACAAAGAAGGCTGGTGCATCATAGTGAAAACTCGTGGCCAAGACGACGCCGATGCGCCGGAAGATGTGCTGGACAACATACTTCTTGAATTCGCGAATTTCATGCTGACGACTTCGGGGTCGCCTTCATTGACCAAGCAACACATTCGCGCATTTGTCATGCAATTCTTAGTTACACTGCGAATCGAAGATGGCAAAGATTACCCGATTGAAGAAACGATTGAACGCATGCAGTGCATGTATTTGCGCAAAGAATATGAGCGCGCCGGTCCCAAGGAAAAATACCATTTGGTTCGCGCGTTAAATCAGGAACTAGGACTCTCTTCCAAGGACGAATACAAAACAAGAGCGTCCGAACATTCCAAACACATTGAAGACCCCAAATCCTATTTCAAAGACAACTGGGTTAATTGGTATCACTTCTTGGGCGCAGACACTAGCGCATTTCCGCAAACGAAGCAGGAGTGGGTTCGTGTGTGCAAAGACGCGGGAATTGTCTCCTGGACCGACTATAAAAATGCACAAAAAAACATTTTAACATTGCCCGCCAATCCTGGCGATATGTATGAAGATTACACAAATTGGGACAGGGAGTTCGGGCTGGAAGACGAAGTTGTGTGGTGATTTTAAGCACCCGCACTGGGAATAAGTCGCCGAATGGCGTCTTGCGCCTTCGACTTATACGTTTTAATTTTTTCATGCTTGTGTCGAATTTCGTCAAAATCGGGCTGGAGCGTTTGTTGCTCGGCGAGAGGGGGGTGAGGGATTTCAATTTTTCGGAATGCATCCATGTCCATGTTCATTTGAGCAGTGGCTCGTCCGCATTGATACACAAGAATCTTGTGTTGCATGAGCCAATAGTAGATGTAGGAATCAATTGTTTTTTCAGACACACCCCTCACAGTGAATCCGGAATCCATGAGCCAGTAATCACCATGAATTGTTTGAACACAATTGTGTTCAGATATTCCAAAACGGCTAACCTTGCAAGTAAATCCCTCCCTATTTTTGGCATCTGTTCTGAAGGTGTCATTTCCTCCGCCATACACCGGGTAGATTGTTCCAATATCATTCTTCTTGGTTATCCTCATTCCATGATTGATCTCACAAACCTCCCCCAATTTCACACGAGGTTGTCCCCGGCCCATCTCCTTGACCTGAAACATCATCTGCTTCTCAAGGATTTTCAGCGCTTGTTCCTCGTGCTGAGCCATCATGGCCCAGCCGTCAATTGCGTCTACGATTTGGTGCTGGCGCTCAAGAGATGGCACTGGAAGACTGACCAGCGAATACATATTTTCAATGTTAATGTTGCCATTGCCAGTGGTGTAGTCTGCAAGCAGTTGAATCTCGGACAGTCTAGACCGAAGAATGTGATAAAGGTATCGATATGACACCTTGGTTGTGTCCCGAATCCGGTATTGATACACCGCAATGTTGCCGGCTGTTTTGCCCTGCACATAATGAAACTTTCCAATCCCGAGATTCTCCCCCACTTTTGTTTTTGCGTTTCCACCGCTTTTGGCAAACAACAGATACTCATCGCCGTCAAAGTCAAACCGGTCGTGTTTCCCCGTCGGAACTACAGCAGTGCATCCGTAGAAATCATAGTCTCCGCTGTTTGAAATTTCCGTGCTGTTCGTTTTTCCACTCTTCACCTTTTCAATGATGTCTCCCAACTTCACCATTTCAAACCCCTCCACTTCCACCACACTCTGCGGAATGTAGTGCTTGAAATTCAAAGAATGGTTTTTGGATTGCAAATCGGTGAGTGTGGCCTCTGCGAGCAACGACTCGTCCAGTCCAATGAATGACACCTTCTCCGTGGGGCCCACCCCTCTCTGAAACACCAACATGGATGTCTTGGTTCCCGTGTTGAGGAAGGAACCGGACGCAATATCCACCACCTGCCAAATCCTGTATTCCTCTGCAATCCTCTTGCGAAGTTCCACGCACTTCTTGGACGCGCTGAAGAAGAAGCCCTGCGGAAGCACAATGCAGCACACGCCCCCGTCGGGAGAAAGGGTGGCCATTGCCAATTGAACGCCCGCCGACACCTTGTCGTCATCTTCAATGCCGATGCTCCGAATTTCTTGATTGACGCAGAACTTCTTCGACGTGCTTCCATCTTCTTCCTTGACCATTTTGCTGTAATGAAACTTGTAGTCTTTTCCCTTGGTTTTGTCGCCACCGTAAGGAGGATTCATAAAGGAATAGTCAATTGCAAGACCTTCAAATGGTGCGCCTGCGCCGGTTGTGATTGGGTCCGAGAACGAATTGGAGCTGCGAATTTTATTTCCATTAAATGGAATGCCCGTGAGAATGAGCAGGTTCAGGAGCGTGGTGGTGACACTGGACACATTCATGTCCTGACAATAAATGGACCCTGCGTCCTTCTTCCAATCAACCGTCGGAAGATTTGCCTTGACCCCTTTGACGTATTCAGCAGGAAACCCGCCAGTGCCACAGAACCAATCGGCAAAGGTGCACAAGGTGCCGTCCGCCCTGCGCAGCGTCTTCTTTATCTCATGTGCCAGTTTGAATGCCAATTTGCAGATGGCGCGATTTGTGAAATATTGCCCCTCATCCGACATCGTGCTCATGCCGCGCCCGAGCATGTATTCAAAGATGTCGCCAAGGGTGTCTGTTTCCTGCAGAACTGCAAGGGAGATGCGGTTGATTTGCTGAACGACATCAAACACGACGTCTGCCTTTTGAATTTCGTGCGGCTTGAAGAACGGCTTTGTTTCGGTCCGTTTGCGAAATTCAGAAACTCCCTTCTTGATTGCCTCAAATAAGTCGTTCTCATTTTTGAAGCTCGCAATGAACGACCAACGACACTCTTGGGGCAGACCAAGCGTGTCGGCTTGTGGTTCAATGAGACGATACGCAAAGAAGAACGTCATGTGTTCCAGAGCACGCTCGGGGCTCAGTCCTGCTTTGTTCCAGAGAAGATTGTGCAAATCTTCAAAGAATGACACCTTGTTCTCACTTGTAATTTCCGTTTTTGGCTGCATGGCATGAATTGCCTCCTTGACCTTTTCATTCACCTTCGCATCGATGACCGTGGTTATAACTGTGTTCTGGGAACAGTCGTTCTTCTTTGTCTTGTGGTCGTCGTATCCACTCTTCCGCTTGAATACTCGTCCGCATTTGTCGCAAGTGTAAGTGGGCATTGTTGTTGGATTGGATTGTTGGATATACAATTGATTGAGAAAATACAATTCAATTTTTGCCGAATTTCGGCACATTCGCCCTAAATGTTTCAAAGCAGTTTTATACTTCAAAAAATTGAATAATTATATTCATTCATTTTAACATTTAAGAGTGTAACAATATAACAATACAACCCCATCTTATCCATGTTAAAAAATGGCGCAAAGTTGGTTCCCATGTCCTATTATGTGGCAACATCCATGATGAATGAACTGATGGTCCGGGCAATTAAAATGTCCGAGATGCCAAAGAAGAATGAGGTCCAAAAGCACGGATTCACGTGGGAGGGCGAATTGATTCGCAATGTGTATAAATGCATGACAACAACAACATCATACACGGGTGCAATCGATTTGCCGGCGCACTTGAACCAGTTGGAGTCATGCCGGGTTTCAATAAAAACAACGGGTTCGCCCAATGCAGTGTGCATGGGGGATTGTTTGCGCGTGTATGACGCGGTGAGTGGCGATGCGGCGCCCATTCATGCAACGGTGATGACATACGTCCAAAACGATGAAACCAAAACCAAAAAAATAAAGTCCATCGTGGAAGTGGACATCACCAACTCGCGCACGTTGCTGTTTGGACATCTTTCGCGCGCCCAAATTGAGGAATTGGACCAATTGATTAAAAAGGTGCCGCAAAAACGGTCCCCCACTCCGGAAGAGCACACGGCCATGTATAAACTAAGAGACGCGCTGCATGCGTCGGCTGGACCTGAAGCAGCAATTCACTTGGACATAAAATGCAACAGCCAACAAAGCCGGCTGCAGTGTTCATTCAATCAGTGGTTGTCCTTTGTCGCCAATAATCCGGACAGAGTCGTTGCGACCGGGGATGCATCATCATTTCGAGGCGGTTCAATATGCGCCGAAATCTCATCGGCCCGTCGCACATTCAAAA
>Ga0222714_10002297_pt1 | contig 20435 bp, 20 predicted proteins | sample C33_3DmetaG_FD_165048 | JGI IMG/M metagenome (GOLD analysis project Ga0222714, IMG submission 165048) | Estuarine water microbial communities from San Francisco Bay, California, United States - C33_3D | ecosystem: Environmental > Aquatic > Marine > Unclassified | place: USA: California...
CAACGACCACCCACATAGGCGCAGGAATTAAATGAAAATAGGGGTTTCGGATTCTACTGTATAGAAAAAGAAAAACCAAACTTAAAAATCCAAGGACACCAGAGAATGGATGGAATGCAACAAAGTTTAAAATCGAATCAGGAATCGCTTGAAGTAGATCTAAAGTACTCCCTTTAACACTACGGATACCAAGCATCACGTGGAATTGCTTGGCCAAAATACCAATCCCGATAGCCGCCAACATTCCCTGAAGGGCTGTAGCAGGGAAAAACTCACTCAAATTTCCAAGGCGCAAAACGCCGAATAAAAAAAGCAAGACTCCGGATAGGATTATTGCAGCAAGGGTAAACAAATACCCTTCGAACAGGTTTCCTTCACCAAGAGTGGTGATCGAAGCGAGTAAAACGATTACAAGCCCGTTTCCCGGACCTGCGATCGTAACGTGAGATCCTCCAAAGAGGGACACGACAATTCCACCGACTACCGCAGCGATGATCCCAGCAAGAGGAGGCGCTTCTGAGGCAATAGCAAGCCCCAGCCCAAGGGGAAGGGCTATTAGGGAAACCACAAAACCGGAAAACATGTTTTGAGGCAATGCCTTAATTGAATCAGAAACCCCAGCTTTTTTAGTCATGTAAATGCGATTGTACGATGAGGACATCGGTGGGTAATTCCGCTAAAATATGTTCTAAGTCTTTGGGAAAAAAACGGTTAAAAAATGAGCTTTTCTCTTGGGCATTCATAACCAATAAATCCGCTCGAATTACTCGAGCGTAATGACCAATGGAATACCCTCTTCGACCAAAAATACTTTGAGCAGTCCAGTTTAATCCTTTTTGTTTGGAAGCAGGTATTTTTTTAACAATATCCTGAACCCTCATTTTTTCTTCACGATTGATTTTTTCTTTTCGGAGGGTTGCTTTTCTTAAACTGCGGTCATCGTTTACTGCAACAGCAACACGAGATTCACTGATTTCTTCTACTAAAGTCAATTTTTCAGCATGTAAGGCTTGACCCATTTCAAAGGCCGCTTCTATAGTGTCTTGGGTTTGAGGGCTTTCAAATCCATTGACGACGATGTGCTTGCAGGGGCGACGCACAACCGAGGGGTTTAGCATCAACAACACAGAACAGGGCGCTTTACGCGTAAGTTGACGCGCAATGGACCCTAAGTAGTATTTGAGCATTTTTTCTCGTTTTAAGGCTCCTAACAACAATAAGTCAATGCTAAAGGATTGACACAGCTCGATTAAAGTTTCAACAGGTTTTCCAGTTTTCCAGTGGAGTTCAATATTTTTCGGTTGGTCTGGACATTCTTTCAATATGGCGCGAAAATGAGCTTCTTTTTCAGCCGTTTTTTCTCCTACATGAACAAAAATCAAAGAGCCCTCTAGGAAAGAAGCCAAGCGCGTAACTTCAAAAACGTTTGCTTTTAAAGAAGGAGAAAAAGCAAAACCAAACAAAAGTTTTTTAAATGAGTTGAATGCCATTGATGCCTTGGTGTTTTCTCAAAGATACACGGAAAAACCCAATAAACAAAGGCATTTGAAGTTTAGAGAAAGGATAAGGTGTACTTTAATCGTTCAATTTTAGCACGGCCATAAAAGCTTGTTGTGGGATCTCCACATTCCCAATTTGGCGCATTTTTTTCTTCCCTTTTTTCTGTTTTTCCAACAGTTTTCTTTTACGACTGATGTCACCCCCGTAGCACTTCGCAGTTACATCTTTACGCAGCGCTTTGATGGTTTCACGGGAAATAATTTTTGCGCCAATTGCTGCTTGAATGGGAATATCAAACTGTTGTCTTGGGATCAGTTGACGTAATTTTTCACAGATTTTTTTACCGATTCCATAGGCATTATCTGCATGGATTAGTGCAGAAAGAGCGTCTACTTGGTTTCCATTGAGAAGGATATCAACTTTTACAAGCTTAGAAGTTCGCATTCCTATGGGAGCATAATCGAAGGAAGCATACCCCTTGGAAACGGTTTTTAGACGGTCATAAAAATCAAACACGATCTCTGCCAAAGGCATATCAAAATTGAGCTCGACACGCTCCGGAGTCAGATAGGTTTGGTTGGTAATCTCCCCTCTTTTTTCTATACACAAGGACATTACATTTCCTACGAAATCCGATTTGGTGATAATGGAAGCTTTGATATAGGGTTCCTCTACACGATCCAGCATGGAAGGGTCTGGTAGGTCGGAAGGGTTGTTGACGCTAATAAAATTTACAGGATCTTTTTTGGTATAGGCCTTATAGGAAACGTTAGGGACGGTTGTAATTACCGTCATATCAAACTCCCTCTCCAAACGTTCTTGAATAATTTCAAGATGGAGCATTCCCAAAAAGCCACAACGAAATCCGAATCCAAGCGCAGCGGAACTCTCAGGGAAAAAGACCAAAGAGGCATCATTGAGTTGTAATTTTTCCATGGAGCTACGCAGTTCTTCATATTCTTCGGTATCCACGGGATAGATTCCAGCAAAGACCATAGGCTTGACTTCTTCAAACCCATCTACTGCATTTTGAGTTGGGTTTAAAGGGTCGGTAATGGTGTCCCCAACTTTAACTTCTTTGGCTTCTTTTATGCCAGTGATAAGATATCCAACATCACCTGCCAAGATTTGTTTTTTGGGCTGTTGTTTTAACTTGAGCGTTCCAATTTCATCCGCATAATACGATTTTTGGGTGGCGATAAATTGAATCTTTTGACCTTTTTCGATTTTGCCGTTGAGGACGCGGAAGTAGGTTTCTACACCTCGGAAAGGGTTGTAAACGGAATCAAAAATTAGGGCCTGCAACGGTTCATCCGGACTTCCTTTTGGAGGTGGAATGCGATTGATAATTGCAGTTAAAATTTCTTGGATCCCAATCCCTGATTTAGCAGAGGCAGGAATCACATCTTCAGGATTACATCCCAAGAGGTCAACAATGTCGTCTGTAACCTCTTCGATATTTGCTGAAGGAAGGTCAATTTTATTCAGTACAGGAATAATTTCCAAATCGTTTTCCAGCGCTAAATAGAGGTTGGAAATCGTTTGTGCTTGTATACTTTGGGCAGCATCTACGATCAATAGAGCTCCTTCACAAGCAGCAATTGATCGAGAAACCTCGTAGGAAAAGTCGACATGACCAGGAGTGTCAATTAGGTTGAGTATGTAGGTTTCGCCCTGATGCTGGTATTCCATTTGGATGGCGTGTGACTTGATGGTAATCCCTCGTTCACGTTCCAGATCCATATTGTCCAGCAATTGATCTTGTTTTTCGCGCTCGGTTACGGTACCTGTAAAATCTAAAAGGCGGTCTGCCAAGGTGCTTTTACCGTGGTCAATATGGGCGATAATACAAAAATTCCTAATGTTTTTCATAGCCAATCAGGCATTCTTAAAGACGCAAAGATAGTGTTGTAGTCGGAGTTATAGGGGGTTGGATTAAACTATTTTAGTTTAGATTAGAGATATTTAAACATTACATAAAATATTCTTTTTTAGAAACCAAAATCGTTGGACTCCGCTCTTCTTATGAATCGATTCTAAAAACTCCTTTTTTCAAATCCCAATTTCATGGCATCAGAATTACGTATTCGAAAAATTAAAGCTTAAAAAACACTAATTTTGTGCTCAGTTATGGCAGTTCATATAGGCAACATCACGTTAAACGACTTTCCCTTGCTTCTTGCTCCAATGGAAGATGTAAGCGACCCTCCCTTTCGCGCTTTGTGCAAAGAGAACGGAGCAGATGTTGTTTACACTGAATTTATTTCAAGTGAAGGATTGATTAGAGACGCTGCAAAAAGTATTCAAAAACTGGATATTTATGAAAAGGAGCGCCCAGTAGGGATTCAGATTTTTGGAGCCAATATGGAATCCATGATTCAATCGGTAGAAATTGTTGAAGCGTCAAAACCCGACATTATTGACATCAATTTTGGATGTCCAGTTAAAAAAGTAGTTTCCAAAGGTGCAGGTGCAGGAATCTTAAAAGACATTCCTTTAATGGTTAAGCTAACTGAAGCCATGGTTAAAAAGACAAACTTGCCCATTACGGTAAAAACAAGATTGGGTTGGGATCAAGACTCCATTCACATCCTTGAGGTTGCAGAACGGCTTCAAGACGTTGGTTGTGCAGCTATTTCCATACACGGAAGGACAAGAGCACAAATGTATAAAGGGGAAGCCGATTGGACCCCTATTGCTGCCGTTAAAAACAACCCTCGGATGCACATACCTGTTTTTGGAAATGGAGACGTAAACACTCCTGAGCAAGCGCTTAAAATGCGAGACGAATATGGAATTGATGGAGCGATGATTGGTAGAGCGAGTATAGGAAACCCTTGGTTTTTTAATGAAGTCAAACATTTTTTTAAGACGGGAACTCATATGGAACCCCCGACGATAGAACAAAAAGTAGCTGCCGCAAGAAGACACTTAGAAATGGCAATCGATTGGAAGGGCGAGCTGCTGGGAGTTTTAGAAACACGACGACATTACACCAACTATTTTAAAGGTATACCGAACTTCAAACCGTTCCGTACACGCATGGTTACTTCGGATGAAGCAGCGGCTGTTTTTGAAGTTTTTGATGAAATTTTAAATGAGTTTTCAGAAAATCAAACCGTTTGATTTCTCATTTCTTTTCCTAGTCCACGAGTAGCCCAAGCGGTGCTTAAAGTTCCCAAAACCAACAATGTTCCTATTACAATTAAAAGGTTTTCAGCGGCGAAAACTACAGGATAGGCCAAACTTGTCCCAGGTACGTAAATAAAAGGGAAAGTACTTTGGAGGAGAACCAGCAGAACACCCAATGAGAGGCCTACACCACCGCCAACAATACAGATTAGGAGGCCAAGAATAAAAAAGATGAGATACACTTCACGAGAAGTAGCTCCCATAGATTGGACAATTTTCATCTGTGCTTTTTTATCTATAATCATCATTATCAAAGCGCCAACCACATTAAATAAAGCTACGATCATTACCAAAGTAAAAATAAAATAGATGGCTAAATGTTCCATGTTTAACATTTTGTATAATGCCGTGTTTTGTTCTGCTCGAGAGATGATTCGTACGGGTTGTCTAAAAAGAGGCTTGAGCAGAAGACTTAGGTTTTCTTTAGTCAGTTTTGAACTAGTACGCAATACCAGAGACGAGTATTCATTCGGCTGTAGTTCCAATAAATCTTGAGCCAATTCGAGTCTAGAAAAAACGTATTTATTATCCAATTCTTCATTAATCTGATACAGTCCAACGGTAAGCGCAGCTCGTTGAGTAAATGGATTTTGATCTAAGAGTGCTTGTTTCTTTTTTTTTGGGACAGTTAGGTTTAAAAAAGTCGTGTAATCATAAACCCCAACCCCTAAATTGCCAGCTATGCCAAAGCCTAATACGACATCGGCGCCTTCAAAAGAAAGCCACTCCCCCAATGCGATTAGGGAGTCAACCGCAACAACACGAGTATAGTTTTGGGGGACCGCTTTTAAAAAAGCAACTTGATTTTTTTGCTCGTAGGATAGAAAAACTTTTTCCTCAATTTGTGGAGCTACTGCAATGACCTCAGGGAGGGATTCGATTTGTTGTAGTAAAGAGTCCGAAATAATAAAATACTTCCCTTGTTGAGGTTGGATTTCGTAGTCTGGATCAAAGGACTCACTAAACGACAGACCAAATTCCTTTAGTCCTCCAAAGGCACTTAAAACAATAAAAAGGGAGGCGGTCGCTACAACGACCATAAAAAAAGCAAAGCTGTTAATTCGATTAATCACTGTTTGCGAACTTTTTGAAAAAAAGTACCGCCAAGCGATTTTGAGTGAAAAAGCGAACATCAGCGTTTGATCTTATTTTTTTTGTCGTGAGGCAAGAATTTCAGGATGGGTCAATGGATTGGTACCCTCTTTTAATTCGTGATCAATTTTTTCAATATAGTCCAAAGAGTCATCTAGAAAAAATTGGAGATCTGGAATTCTTCGCAATTGGTTTTTCATTCGTTGTGCTAAATCATGGCGAAGTTGAAAACTGTTCGCAATTAGTGCATCCAGATAGGCTTTAGCTCCATTTACAGGAAATATGCTCAAGTAAATTCTAGCGATAGAAAGGTCTGAGGTAACATGGACTTTGGTGACAGACAGCAACAGATTTTTTACATTACCCGCTCGTATTGCCTGTTGGAGCAGGGTAGCAACCTCTTGTTGCAATACCGTATTAATTTTTTGCTGTCGGGGAGTTTCTTTTTTATCCATAGGACTAATTTACGTAGAAAAATGGGCTTATTGACGTTCCCATTTGTAATCGCTGTTTAAGCGATAACTTCCCAAGTGTTCTTGGTTCCATTCGGAGGGTTCTACAAGGGAAAGAAAAGTATCCGATTTGCCTTGATACAAATGGTAGATTTCCCCAACAATGGGCTCAAATTTAAAATGAGAATTATACACCCTTTGGGTTTCGGAGGCAATAGTAACGAAGCTTTTGATCTTATCTTGAAGGTCTTGGAGTTCCGCTTGAAACTGTTTGGAAACTTTATCAACCCCCTTTTTTTTAAAGGCATCAATATTGGGAACTTCGATGATTGGACCACTTAAATTACTAGCGTAGGGCAATAACTTAGCAATATAGCTTTCTTCATTTTCATCCCAAACAACAGCATCTGGTTTCTTCTTCTTCATCCCTTTTCTTTTTCACAAAGATAGTTGATATCTATTCCACAAAAAAAACCAAAATCGGAAGCGGAACGAGAATGTAATCCTTTTAAACATTGGAGAGGGGTTATTTTTACCTAGGGAAACATGGAAAGTTGGAAAAAAACCTTAAAAAAGCGGTTATAAAAAATCAAAAAAAGAAAGAAAAAAGGGTTAAAAACCATAAAAAACGACCCATATCTACAGAAAAAAGCCTTTTTTTGCGTCTTTTTAACGAAAAACGATACGTTTCCCTTTGAACGTTTTATGTGATCGATCTAGTCAAGCACCCTACTAATTTAATTTAGTATTAATAGAGTCCAACAAGTCAATCATTTGATCGTATTTTACCTGTTCTTCTTGGTGCTGTTGTAGGTGTTGATGCCTAATGTTTTGGGGCGGATCTTTATAATCTCTTACAAATTCAGAAAGGATTCCAATTGTTGCCAAAGTTCCAAAAAACAGACACCCTGCAATAAAAATAGTTGTGTTTACGGCAATAGTAGAGAGGGGGTCTTTTAAATAGTTTTTAAATATCATAGTGGGTGGATTAATTCCTTTTTAAAAATCAATTTAGGGATACAAGGCTTTTTTTAAAGCAATGTATCGTGTTTCCCATATTTTTTTGCTCAAGCTGGCTTCGGGGGAAATAATTTCAGATGCGTGAAAAGCTCCAGGATAAAGATGAAATTCGGTGCGAACCCCAGCTTCAATAAGCCTTTGTGCAAATTCAAGGTCTTCATCTCTAAACAAATCATTTTCACCAACATCAATAAAAGTTGGGGGCAAATGTTGTAAATATTTTGCACGAGCGGGTGCGGCATACTGATCGGCTTCTTTCCCTCCCAAATACCAATTCCAAGCTTCTATATTTGCCTCTCTGTCCCAAATTCCAATATTCTTTATCAAATGACTGGAAACAGTAGTATTTCGATCATCGATCATAGGATAGAGTGGCATTTGAAAACAAACCTTTGGAAAATTTTTATCCCTAGCCATCATGGTTGTCGCGATCGTCAAGCCTCCCCCAGCACTTCCTCCATATACTGCAATTCGATCCAAATCAACACCAAGTTTATCGTAATTTTCAGCCATCCATTTTAAGCCGGTATAGCAGTCTTCTACTGCGGCAGGGTAGGGGTTCTCTGGTGCTAATCGGTACCCAACGGAGACGACTACAGCATTTAATTTTAGCGCAAGTGCGATGGCATTGCTCTCCTCTCCTTGGATACTTCCTATGATCATCCCTCCACCGTGGATATAGTAGATTCCAGGATTTTTTTGGCCGGCTGTTTTAGGAGTATAAACGCGTAAAGGAATGTCTGGAGCACTTTTTAGTCCAGGAATTTTATAATCCGTGATTCGAATATTGGGGTTTACCTCCGGACTTTGCATGGAAGCAAAAAGAGCGTTGGTAAAATTTCTTCGCTCCACTACATCTCGAATGCTGTTGAACCCACCGGGGACTGCAGTTAATAGCGCATCCAAACCGATTTTAGATTCAGGATCAATCGTATTGTTTATTGTGTGTTGACTTTGTGCAAAAGAAAAACAAACGCTCAAAAACAAGGTAATAGGAAATAGCTTTCTCATTTGAATTGAATTTAAATACAGTTTTATGAAGGTACAAAGAAGAAAAATAAAAAACGAAAAACTCAAACAGCACCGAAACGCTTAGAGAGAGTAAAGAATTTCTTGATCGATCAATTCCATTAGTTTTTCTGCCATTTCTTTTTGATCTTTTAAAAACAGTAGGGCTTGTTTTCTATATCCAAAGGAGAGGTCCAAGGCATTAATAAAAAGAGGACTCGATTGGATTTCCTTTAACGAAAACTCGATGCTTTTACCCAACAGATAATTAAACTTAACGAGTGGACTGATTTGATTGACATATAAGACTTGAAGGGTTTCGCCAAACTTTGTTTGAACTTCAGCCGTGTATTTGATGGTTTCGTAATACTTTAGAACCATCAAGTTAAGGTGATCATTTTCAATAATTCCTGTTGATATTAAATTGTTATTTCTCTCTACATTTTTATTTATGGGGGTCAGAATTGGGAAAATACTTATTGCTGAGGAAATGGTGTTTTTTTCTTCCTGGTTTATTTCATCTTTATGCAGTAAGGTATGGGCATCCGTGAGGAGTGTGTTTAATCTTTGAAAAGAGTCTCGTTTATTTTCAATTAGGGTTAAATCGGCATTTAATTCGCTTTTAAGACTATGTAAAAACTTGAGTTGTACGTTTTTGTATTTCCTTGATTCGTTCCAATTGTTTGCCTGTATAGCCGTCAAAACCCCCAAAATGATCAAAGTAATTTCCAGGGCAGCATATTTAATGGTATTCATCCTTTGTTGCATTCTAAACATCATGTTTTAATTCTAGTGATTGACAAGTTCTAAAAATCTCCTTTGCGCTAAAGATTTTTATTTTTTCCTTTGGGGGTGATTTTATTTCACAGATCATCTTTTCCGCTAATTTACCCACAGATAAGGGTTTTTGAGACTTTAGGATTCCTAGGGCATTCAGACCCTTAAACAGTTTAATGGCAATTTTTTCAACGGGACGAATAAGTTCTTGTTGCCGAATTAAAGTAGGGGGCTGAAAAATTTGGATGTTTTTAAAGGGCAAATTCTTAACGGACTCCTCAAGTTCCCCTTTGATTTTAGGATAGAAAAAAACAGAGTTTTTGTTTGCTCCAGTAGAGGAGACAAGCGAATATTGAGAAACCCCTTTTTTAGCGGCTATTTTGGCAAATTCAAAGGGATAGGTATAATCAACAAGATATTGCTTTTCCTTACTTCCGGCGGCATTTAGTGTGGTTCCCAGACAAGAAAAGAGCACATCCCCGTGAATTAAATTCTCAACCTCTTTTAGTTTTGAAAAATCAATAACGTGAACGATTAATTTTTTATGATTATAGTTTAGGTTTCGTCTAACAAAGACAGTTACTTTATCAAAAGAAGTGTCTTTTAACAAACGAGTTACAATTTCTTGACCCGTTGCACCCGTTGCTCCAAGAACGATAGCCTCCAGTTTTTTCATTGATTTTTTTTAATTAGCATTAAAGATATGGATAAGCTAGTAGTTGTGAAAAAAGGGAAGCGCTGTATACAAAAGCCATTAAAATTGAGCCAACATCCTTTTAGAACCTTAAATAGAAAGGAACAAAAAGCAGTCTATTTGGTAGATCTACGGTTTAATTATTTAAAAAATGAGGGGTCAATTTTTAGTTAAAAACTGGGATGATCGCTTTTTTAGGGGTATTACAATCTTTAAAATAATTGGTCCTTTAGCTCAGTTGGTTCTTTCATCATTGATCCTTAAAATTTCTTACTACGCATTCTTAAGTATGACTTCTCTTTTAATCGAAAAGTATGAGAGTTAACGTGACAAACCTGCCGACTCCATTATCAATAGGGCTTTTTCCCCTTCTATCTTGAAGAGATTTCCCCATTGACCCATAACAATTGAATTGTCCTCGCCTGTAGCAGTCCATTTCCCATATGCAATCGCTAAATTGTTATCCAGATACCGATATCCTAAAATAGTTGCATTTAATACACTTCCATCAGAATAACTTTCAGTTTGTTTTATTTGTTGGCGACCCATGACAATTCCATTTTTTGAATTTACATTTTGGATACCATCCTCTGTAAATAGCATTGAAAGGCCTTCACTATTTTTACTGTTATAGTTGCTAATATAATTTTCAATGGAGCGTACAATTTTATCAAAATGCAACGCTTCAGAAGTAATAGAATTTTTTAATGTAATTTCCACCACAGAAGTATCTACATCTTTGAGTTCTCTATGAGCAGACTCCATTAAATATTTAATTTGCCCGTTGTCGAATTTAAAAACATTCCCCCATTTGCCTTGTTCTAGAATCTCATTTTGTTGATTCAATATGGTAAAATTTCCAGCCCCTAAATAAATATCTTCGGATACGGAACGCGCATCAGTTACGGTCACTTCAATACGGCTGTTTTTTAATTCGCTTCCTTCTGAAAACGTGTCTTCAAATGCTTTTAGAATAGACTCTTGCCCTTCGATTGGGCTCTGAGGATTGGAAATAATTCGAATGGCATCAGCAGTAAATTCTTTTGATATTTCCACTGCATTTCCTTGATTCCAAGCGGTTGTAAATCGTTGAATCGATTCTGCCATTAATGTCTCGGCAAGCGGTTTAGATTCAGTTTCAGTTTTCTGTTTTTTTTGCGTACAGTTAAAAGCGAATAAAACAGTTAATACGATCAGATAGGATTTTTTCACGAGAATTGATTTATGGTTTATGTTATCTAAAAGTATAAAAAAATTGAGAAATATCACCAATTTGAAAAAGCACTCAATTAATTAAGGCAAATCTTCACTTACTTCATGTGTAGTTTGTTTCTTGGCAAAGAGAGTTGTAAGGGGATTTGGAAACATTAGAATGTGCGGATAAATATTAACTTCTATAGATGCGGTTAGACAATCAATACTTTTATAGCTTGTATTATACAATTACTAATCACTAAACTCAATGGGTAGGAGGTACCGATGCTGTAGTTACTTGAATATGAACTTAAATAGGGTTAGTGATCAGAGAGTTTTAACTAAATTTGAGAATCCAAAAGCAATAAAATTGAAAAAATCAATTCTTTATTCATTGTTCTTAATCGTATTATCAAGTTGTCATTTTGATATTAAAGAAAGAAAGAACGTTTCCGATTTAGAATCGATCCAACTTAAAACGTTATTTGTGGATTTAAATAACAACCACGTAGATTTAATCCAATATCGAGGAAAGAGAATAATCCTTAATTACTGGGCAACATGGTGTGGCCCGTGTATTAAAGAAATGCCCGGGTTAAAAAGAGCAGAAGAATTATTAGAAAAACACAACTACGTTTTATTATTAGTATCCGACGAAACAATTCATACTATTTCTGAATTTAAAATAAATAAGAATTTTGATTTCAACTTTTTGAAATCGACTAAGTCAATTGAAACGCTTGGAATTTATAGTTTACCCACGTCCTATATTTTTGATGAAAACGGAAAAAAAATAGAAACTATTGTCGGAACGATTGTTTGGGACTCAGAAGAAAGTATTGAAAAATTTAAAAAAATATAATATGAAAAAAGGGATCGTTTTTTTGTTGTTAACAACACTTTTTTCATGTACTTCAAGAGAAATTAAAATCGAAAAAATACCTTTTTTTCAAGAAAACAATAATGCACAACCCAGTTTAGTTTCTAAGAATGGTTCTTTGTCATTGTCTTGGATTTCCTCGGACGACGAGAAGAAAGCCGCTTTAAATTTTAGTCAATTCAAAGAGGGAAAATGGATTAATCCTCAAACAATCGTAACCGGTTCGGATTGGTTTATTAATTGGGCTGATTTCCCAACTCATGCAATAAATGAGGATTTAATTTTAACGAGTCACCTAAAGAAATCGGATTCTAGCACATATACTTATGATGTTGTATTAAATCTGCAAAAATTAAATGGAGAAAAAATAAAAGAAGATTTTATTTTACATTCAGATGGCACGAAATCAGAGCATGGCTTTGTGAGCATAGTTTCAAATAATAACAAAGGATTTTATGTTTCCTGGTTAGACGGAAGAAATACAATTTTGAAAGGACCTGAAGGACAACACAATCCAATGACCATTCGCTTTGCAGAAGTTACGAATCGTGGAGAGATTATAAATGAAAAAGAACTTGATTCAGCGACCTGCGATTGTTGTCAGACGTCAATAACAGGAACTGATAATGGGCCCGTGGTTGTTTATAGAGACAGAAGTGAAAACGAGATCCGAGACATCTACATTACCCGAAATATAAATGGCCTTTGGGAAACTCCAGTTCCTGTTCATAATGATGGATGGATAATAAATGGATGTCCAGTAAATGGTCCTAAAGTTGCTTCTAATTTAAATAATTTAGCGGTCAGTTGGTTTACCGTTTCTAATGGTAGGCCAATTGTAAACCTTTCTTTTTCAAAATCAAATGGAGAGGATTTCGAGTCCCCTATAAAGATCAACGACCTTGATGCTACAGGCAGAGTAGATGTTGTTTTTATAAACGCAAAAGAGGTGCTGGTTAGTTATATTGAAGGGGATGATAATGGAACCTTTTTAAGGATAAAAAAAGTTTCGATAGACGGAAAGGTTTCAGTTCCAATTACAATTTCGGAGATTGATGGAGGAAGAAATACCGGAGTACCTCAATTAGAAAAATTCAATGACCAAATAGTTATCGTTTGGACAGTATTTGAAAACGGAAAGAATCAACTTAAAATTGCCAATTTAAGTCTGGAAAATATATAAATTAACAACACTTAAGTTTCCCTTTTTAAAGCGAGAAATCTCAAAAGAACAAGAATCATGACCAGGCTCCAGAAAGGTATGGGACACGATCTATAAATGTTAGCATAACCCATTGAAGAGGATGGGAAGTCCCTAAACTTTACAAAGAAGAGATGCTGTTGATTAAAATTTAATCCGGCACATAACCTGAATCTCCTTGATCATTGTCTTGGAAAATTTCTCTTAGCGTCGCCTTACTTGGTTTAGAAATTACAGGTTTGAAATAAGTAGTATATATTTTGTATCCTAAAGGATTATTAGCTAATATTCCTGAAGGCGTTCTCGCATTATCATTCCATTCTGGAGATAAACTTCCTCCTTCCCAAAATTCACTGAATTCCCACATTCCATAGGTCAGTAAATACTGGTATTCTTTAAGCATAACGGGCCAGGCATCCCGGTTATTTATGTCGCCTCCATAGCCATCAATATCAAATACCCCATTGGTATAGGCTTCCTTCATTGCCAGAAAAATTTCTGTATTGGTGATATCTTCTTCTTCAGCCTCGATATTAAGTGCCTCTGTTGAGCCAACAACCCCTCCTCGCACTCCAAAACGATGGAGCGTATGAAGGATATGCTCCATAATTTCATTTATATCATCGTCCCCTGTACCCTTACTATCCACGTTTTTGTACCAAACCATGTCATCTAAAGCGAACCCATCTTCAAAAGCTTCTAAACCTGGATAGGATTGATTTCGGTTATCATCTAAAAAATTTGGAGAATATTCACCTCCACCACCTCGTGCAATTCTTTGACCTGCTTGTCTTCCCTGATGCCACCCAATTTCACCTTTAAGAGTTTTTATCATATTTAGTTGAGAATTAGCGTCGATATCTTCTCCATCTTTATCTAAAAGTAATTCATACACCCGAGCAGTTTTATATATCCAAAAATTGGGTACAGCTTCTTGACCTCCAATATTACCTGCAGCAATTAGCTTTACTCCATTGACCTCCAATTCTCGGTCATAAAAAACAATTGGTTCAATGGACTTGATATCTCCATTAGAGTAATATAAACTTTCCTCTGATTGAATTATTTGGAAAATTGGACTTAAATCTAAGTCTGAATTGATTGAAAACGTTAACTCATTTACTATTTCATCACTACCTTCCCACCCAACAAACTCATATCCTTCATCAGGAGTCGCTGTAATAGTTACTTCCGTTCCTTCTTCATAATCTCCTCCTTCAGATGATACCGTACCGCCATCACTTGTCGTTATTGTCAGTGTATATATTGGGATTAATTCAAATAGTGCTTGATAGGTTTGGTTAGAATTCAGGGTAACGGTTAGACTTTCACTAGTAGAGCTATTTCCTTCCCAACCTGTAAATCGATATCCCTCATTTGAAGTTGCTGTAATGGTAACCTCAGTTCCATCATCATAGGTTCCTCCTTCAGAAGAGACTGTACCTCCTTCTGCTGCTGATACTGTTAAAGTGTATTGTGTTGGGGCTGGAGTTTCAGGTTCTGGCGTTTGAACAACTGGAGCTACTGTCTCTTCTTCTTCAGTTGAACAACTAAGAACAAGAAAAAACGATAAAATACTAACGAATACTAAATAAGGAAAAAATTTCATCTCTAAGGTTTATGGTTATTTCCCATTGTACAAAAATTATTTAATAAACACTAATTTTTTAAAGTATTAAACTAAAAAAAGCAAGTCCTCACGTACTTATTAGCGGCTTGTTTCATTCTTTGTTAGGTATATTGTAAGGTTATTTGAATCCTTATGATAGGTTGATTAGCCTCTAGCTCGATTACATTTAAAGCAGCTATTTACTTGTCTATGAGAAGATGTAGTTTTTCTATTTCTGATGTAATTTGTTCTGGTTACCTTTGGATCTTGGCATTTATGTTAATTAAATTTAGATTATGAAAAAATATGCATTGCTTATTATATTCTTTTTGCTTGTTTCATGTAAAGGGGAAGAGAAAAAAAATGATGTTGTTTACTTTTCATCAGATTGTGGATGTTGTCATGAATGGATTTTGCATATGGAAAGCAATAATTTTATTCTTGAAAAGAATACAAATGCTAATATGTATGATATAAAAGTAAAAGCGGGTCTTCCAATGGATTTCGCTTCTTGCCATACAGCCATTATTAATGGTTACTTCATTGAAGGACATGTCCCTGCAAAAGACGTCAAAAAATTAATAAAAGAAAATCCAGAGAATATCATAGGTTTAACTGTTCCTGGAATGCCAGCTGGAATAAATGTTCCTGGGATGGAGGTAAACAACGATAAGGCTATTTTTGATGTCTTAGCAATTGATATTAATGGAAAACCGAGTGTTTGGACACACTATGAATAATGTAATACCCTATAATTTACTTGTATCATTATATCAGAACTTATTGAAGAGGAAATGCCGATGATATAGAACCTCCAAGAGAAGAGGCTTTTTTAATTGTATTTAGTTTATTAATCAGGACAAGTTCCCCATTCAGGCTTTGGCAAACTCCAAGCATTTGCTCCAATCTTAAATAAAGTTGGTTCAGCACTAAAGTTAGTTACACACCATCCTGAAAGGTCTTGGTTAAATGTAGTTGCATTATAAAACATACGACCCATACCAAGGTCAAAGTTATTGGAGTCAGTAAAACTTTCCACACTTGAAGTATCCCAACCCCCAATATCCTGATTAAATGCAATTGCGCCATCAAACATCCAACCCATTATCCTAACATTTGAAGTATCCCAACTACCGATATCTTGATTAAATGCAATTGCTTCTCTAAACATATTAGTAAACTCACCGACATTTGATGTATCCCAATTGCCTATATCTTGATTAAAAGCAGAAGCTCCAGAAAACAGACCATTCATATTAACCACATTTGAAGTATCCCAGTTCCCGACATCTTGATTAAAAGCAGAAGCTCCAGAAAACATAAAAGCCATATTAGTCACATTTGAAGTATCCCAGTTTCCAATATCTTGATTAAAGGTAATAGCCGAATTAAACATAGCAAGCATATCTTCCACATTTGAAGTATCCCAGTTCCCGATATCTTTATTAAATGATGAGGCTTGTCTAAACATCTCGAACATACTTGTAACACTTGAAGTATCCCAGTTTCCAATATCTTGATTAAATGCAATTGCATCTCTAAACATAGCAGTAAACTCAACCACATTTGAAGTATCCCAGTTCCCGACATCTTGATTAAAAGCAGAAGCTCCAGAAAACATATCAACCATATTAGTCACACTTGAAGTATCCCAAAAACCTATTGCTGAATTAAAAGAAGTTTTGGCATAAAATAATTGGGACATATTCGTTACTAATGAAGTGCATAGATTGACATTACCAATTGCTATCTGTTCTTTCAGGGTTTGGTCATCAACCACAGTGTAGATTACTTCCCCAATAATTTCTGTTTCTCCAACTGCTGCATCAGGACATTTGCAGGTTCCATTTTCGAAATAGATATTAGATAAAACAATTGGGGTAGAGAGAGCCGTTACATTGAAACTTCCAGTAATCGTTGATGAGGTTGTAGCATTATTTAAATTTTCTGAATCAAATGAAGTAATCGTATAGTTATAGGTTCCAGAGGCTTGTTCACTTGGAATCCCTGATAGTATAACGGTATTGTTTTCAAAACTCATCATAACTCCATCTGGAAGTCCCTCTACAAGAGCAGAAAGGGTTGCTGAACAAGTTGTGCTTATGGTATAGGAGGTGTCTGTAATGGCGTTTGTAGCCGTTACGGTTTGAGATTCAGCTCCAGAAGTAAGAACGGCTGAAATACTGCACCCATCCGGAATAATAACTTCTTCATTTGGAATTAAATCAGGTTCTAAATCAAAGATTTCTTCCGAGAGTGTTCTAGTAAAACAGCCTGCGAGTAGAAACAATATTACAAGAAAATGAATTGTCTTTTTAATCATTCAGAAATCGTGTATTTGAGACCTATCCCACTCACAAGTCCTCCGTGGTTTTTTGAATATCCAAGCTCCGGGACAATCCCAAAATTTCCATAAATAGGAATTGGGTAATTTAACGAAACAGAAAAGTCGGTTTCGGAAAACGTATTTTGAGTAGCAGATGTTGTATTGTAAACATTCTCAGCACTATTAAAGTTATAGCCCAAGGCTACCTCTTCTGGAAGCTTGCTTTTAAAAAAAACGCTTTCATTAGGCCCGTTTCTAAATCCAACACTCATCTTTAAATTCAATTCATTAAATATGCTATAGCCTAAGGAAATCCATATTGTTCTAGTAAGAGAGGCAAAACTATCATTATATCCTCTGGGTTTCCATATGCTACCTGAAATGATTTTATCCTTTTCTATGACTACATTTTCAAAATTTTGTAAAAAAAGAAAATCATCCGAAAGTTGAAAGCCAAGAATCACTTTTTTTAAATAGAAATCAAGCATAAGATGATAAGAACCATCATTATAAATTCCTGTTCTTTCAGGGCCATAGTAAGGGTTCGGATATTTTGTTTGTCCTTGAACTAAAAACCCAAAAGAAACTCCTTTAATGAAATCGGTGTTGATTTCTCTCTTATTCCATTCCGCAGTCTGTGAGAATGAAAACTGATAGTTTAAAACAATAAATACTATGGCGACTAACTTTTTAATCTTCGAGCGCTTAGTTATACCTAATATTTGATTACTCTCCAATTATAATTTTACCTATCCCGTTTGTGGCTTCATAAAAATTATAAAGGTAATTTTCGTCTGGACCAGGAAAGGAAAACCATTCTACGGAAGAATCTACAGCATTCCACTGGTCATCTGTTAGTGCTTCATCTGTTAAAACGATGACTAAAAGATTAAATTCTTTTTGCGAATCTGATGAATCTGGGACTCGAGGTCCTAAAAGGGAAACAATACTTTCTTGGTCATATGTGGTTCTAGAGTTTGCGGTGAAATTAAATTTTGAGCCAACTTCCCACGAAGTAATTTCTCCAAACAGGTCAAAGCTTTTCACAGAAGAAATGGGAGCCATTCCCATTAAATAAAGTTCAAATTCATTAAAAGGAATACTATTTCCTCCATTTGCAAAAGCTCCAAAAGCATTTACTGAATATTGGTTTGTTCCAATTTCTTCGAGACTATTTTGTTCAAACCCGCCTAACTGCCCTTTAGAACTGCCTCCTGTAAATCCCCAATGACCCCAATAGGGGTAGGAAGTGAGGTTTGTGCCAGGTTCATCAACATTTTCTGTAGGCAAAGCAAAATTCCCCCAATTATGCATCAATTCATGAAGCATGGGCCCTGTTTGAATAAAACTTCTTCCTGTTAATTGCATAACGGACTTTAGTTTTCCCGACGACCCATAGTCACTGCTGTAGTCATATTGTTGGATACCAATTCCACTCACATTGTTTGAAACATCAATCAACATACCATAGTAGTTTATGTTTTCTGGGATGTTATCCTCATTTAAAACAAGAAATATAAAATCAAATTTGTCTGAGAACGTTTTGTAGACATCTTGGAATAAGGCCGTTCTTTTTTCGGTATTTGTGAATTGGTCGCTGTTTTTCCATTCGTTATATTCTGATGAGGACATAAGGAGTGAATATGCATTTCCACCAGGAGAAATATCAATTTGATGTTCCGAATTTCCCATTAAAGTTTCCTCAGAGTCCTCGGAAGAATCACTTTTTGAACAAGCAATAAATAAAAGAAATGCTGATAAAGTTACTATTGCTTTATTCATTAGAAACGTTATATAGTTGGCCAACTAATATAAGAAAAATGCCTAAACTTAATTAAAAAGGGTGATCAATGAGTTATTACGCAACCCAAAGGGATTTAACCTTACTCTTCATTTAATTATTAGATTCAAATCGGTATCTACGTATACTTATTTAACAGAGGGTAGTTTTCAATACAATCTTTAAGCTTTATCTATATAAATTCTGGCCTTTTCATTTGTTGGCAATCCTCGAATTGTATTAAGGAAACAAACGATACCTAACCCACCTCAAAGTTTTAGTAACCTATAAATCCAAATAGGAATACCGTTTTAAATAGCTTTTGGGATGTTGAAAATAGAGTTTAGTTAGAGGTTTTTTATCCCAGTACGAATTCCTCAGAGTCCAATAAGATAGTGTTGTAAAAAACGACGTTTCAATTGAAAAAACGCCTAAAACAAGCGCTATAAAAATCGGTTTTGGTTTGTTTTAGTGTAAAATGTTCAGTAGCAGAGGGTTGCTTTTTTTGCAGATTTCAGGGACTACAAACCCTTGTTTTTTTTAAGGTTTGTCTATATTTGCAAGACAAATCGGTCCTATAGCTCAGTTGGTTAGAGTAGCTGACTCATAATCAGTTGGTCCCTGGTTCGAGCCCAGGTGGGACCACCCTTAAACCCTCTAAGTCCTTGACTATGAGGGTTTTTGCTTATAATGAATTAATTGTCGAACCAATTATCGAACCAAAACATTAATTTTATACTATGTCATCATTTTTAAAATCGTCTTTACTTCAGTTTAGGTATTACAAGGAATTGGGAGAAAAAACAATTGAACAGGTCCCAGACATTAAATTATCATTTCAAATTAACAATGAGACAAATAGTATTAACACGATTGTAAAACACCTTAGTGGTAACATGATTTCTAGATGGACAGATTTTTTAAATTCCGATGGTGAAAAAGAATTTAGAAATAGAGACGACGAATTCAATGACACAATCGAATCCAAAAAGGAGTTGATGGAAATTTGGGAACAAGGATGGAATGTCTTGTTTGACACTCTTGAGGGACTTAGTTTTCAAGATTTAGAAAAAATAATTTACATAAGAAATGAAGGTCATACAGTAATCGAGTCCATTAATAGACAACTTTGTCATTATTCATATCATGTAGGTCAGATAGTAATGATTGGTAAAATCATTTGTGGAGATAAATGGAACTCGTTGTCAATTCCTAAAGGAGAAAGTCAATCCTTTAATTTAAATAAGTTTTCTAAAGATAAAGACAGAAGACATTTCTTAGAGTAAGTATTTTAAAACAAACTATCACTCTTAAAACAGTGTGGTCCTTTTGGGACTTGAACCAGGGTTTAGGTTTAAAAACCGTGATTTTTAACATGGTTCGAACGTCGAACTAGATTGGTTCGATTATCGAACCACAATAAAGACTTAACTATTTGATAATCAGTAGATATACAACCCTCCTTTGAGGACAGGTGGGACCACCAACAAATTAAAGGCATTAGAAGACATATCTTCTTTTGCCTTTTGTCCACAATTTTGTCCCTATTTTTTTTCCTAAATCTTAATAGTGCCTTTTTTGAATCTCTCTTTGAATTATCTTTGAAGCTAATAAAATCAATAGATACGAGAGTTTTAAAGGGTTATTTGTCTGCAACCCTTAATTCCTGCTATTGCACAAACCCAAGCATTATGAATATAGGCAAAGAAT
>Ga0222714_10002299_pt1 | contig 20424 bp, 33 predicted proteins | sample C33_3DmetaG_FD_165048 | JGI IMG/M metagenome (GOLD analysis project Ga0222714, IMG submission 165048) | Estuarine water microbial communities from San Francisco Bay, California, United States - C33_3D | ecosystem: Environmental > Aquatic > Marine > Unclassified | place: USA: California...
GTCCGAATTACCCGCAGGCCGACCCTTTGGGGAGGACCCAATATATAGACGACGGCCTGCGCCGCCCACAATATGTTGTGCCTTCCCTCGCATCATCTTAGCTTCGCGGTTGCCATCGCATACTTCAGCGATGCCGAGAGCCGCTTCTTGTAGATGTTGCTGCCATAGAGCGCCATCCTCTCCTCGAACCGCAGCTTGGGGCGATATGCTATGCCACGGTCGATGAAGTTCAGCACCTTCTTCACCCGACCTTTGCTCATGCGCTGATACACGCCAGCTTTGCTGCCTTGGCCGAGCGGGTGGTCGATGTTCGGCACAAAGTATTTCGCACCGCCGGAACGGGTCTGCCCCTTGACTGGGCTTCGCATCTTCGGGTCACTCGATACCCGCATCGCGGACATCATCTGATTGCGGAAGCCGGGCGACATATTACCATACTGATTGAGTCGCGTTGCCTTGGTCGGCGTAACGTGCTGCAAGATGCCGCCATATGGCAAATTCATCTGGAAAGCCCGCTCCATGCCAGTCTGCCCACGCAGACCGCCTTCGTTCTGCACCTCAAGATAGTGCCGCTTGCGCTGCATATCTTTGCGCCGGATCGTGACAGTGTTCTCGTATTTGCGAGCGGGCTTGTATGTGAAGGCGTTGAGCGTCCAAGGGACGGGCCTATCGAATATCCGGCCCATGTCCTGTTTGTTCTTTGCCACCAGCGATTTGGCTGTTTCGTTGAGCGCCTTTGAAATGGCAAACGGCATTTGCCGAGCAACCATGTTCGACATCCGCCGATTTACGTCAGCGACATTCGATTTAAATTGGAACGCTATCGCCATCAGTTCAGCCTCTTCACGCCCTTGAGTTCGTCCATGCTCATCATTGCGGCCAGAGCCAGCGTGAGGGCGTAGATCACATCCTCAATAGGCTCGTCGTCCTCAAGCATCTCGAAGCAGAACTCTAGCATAGAATGCGCTATGCCTGTGCTGTTTTCTTCATCCGCTGGTGTCAGGTCGATCAGGCTCATCGCGTTCCTCGCTGTATAGCTCGGCTGCAAGAGCCAGATAGCCGATGGCATCAACGATGCTGTCCTCATGATAGCCCTGAGCCAGCCTCGCCAACTTCAAGTCTGCCATGATTACCGCGCTTTGCCAAGTCGGCACATCCTGACCGATGTGCTGCTCAATGCGATCCGCGAACCTGCGGAAGTTGACAGATGGTGTGCCGTAGTGGGCTTGGCGCGGCCCGTGGATAAGCCTGCTGGCCTCGTCAAGAACGTCCTGTCTGCGGGTCATACTGTATCCATGCTTGCGGCCCACATCACGATGCGCTCGGCCTTCGGTGCTGGCATGACAACGATCTTGACGATCTTGCCTTCTTGGTGCGCGGCTTGCAGCGCAATCAGCGGGATTTCAACCTCATCCGCCGTGACGGGGAAGTCATAATCTTGCAGCCGATCCTTCACCTCGTCGGCATCCATCATGCCTTCATCTTCCCGCGTGACCAGCGGAGCCAGCCACGGGACGCTCTGGATGTCGATCCCGCGCCTGTCGCGGTTTGGCACCAGCTTTGCCAGCACGATGTCGCTCGGCTCAATCTCGCAGGCGCGGCTGACTGTCGGTGGGATAAAGACCTGCTCGCCGTTGTCCTCTCGGACGGCGAAGGCCGACCTGCTCGGCTCGATCACATTTGTGACGATGATTGTCTGCCAGTTCATTGTTGTCTCCTATGCAATCTTTCTATTCGTTATAGCGGCAGATCGTCAAGGTTGTCCTCGCCCGTGAACCTGAACGCCGTCACCTCTGCGCCGGGTGACCATTGCTTTATCTCGTCATATGTCTGCTTGACCACGGTCTGCTGATATGCGGCCAGCGCCAGCACCATTTCCCTCGGCGTGACAAGTTCAACATCGGGATACTTCTCCGATGCCCTCTGCCAGCCCCTAGGATCGCGCAGGAGGCCGTATCTCCGACCCTCGGCTTCCATGATCCAGCAAAGATCGGAGGCTGGTTCCACGCCGCTATTTTCGGCCTCTCCGTCCATAGCCATCAATCCGCGCATACAGACGCCCACCCACTTCTTGACGCCCTCAAGATCGTTGGCCTCGATCTGCTCGTTCAGCGATGCCATCGCATAGCCATATTTCGAGGCGGTCTCGGCGCTGACTAGCTCTGGCAACATATCGACGCCCCACTTGCGCTCCATCTCACGGGTGAGCCTGTCAAACGGCCCGATGGCAAAGTCGATCATGATCTCGTCTTTGCTCGCATGTGGCGTGATGAGGCGGTCGGATTTCTTCTGCCGAATAGGTTTCTTGCTCATTGATATTTCCTCTCACACAGTTTGGCCCAAATGTCGGGCATGGTCATCAACTCAATCTGATCCATGACATAGCATAGGCCACGCCCAAGATCGGCCTGCGCGGCTTCCCGCAGAAAGGTAGCCTTGCCAACGCCGCCGACCACGTTCATCACATCCTCGGCCTCGGTCTTGGTGACAAGTATCGCCAAATCGGCATTGAAAGCATCGTGCGATTTGAACAGCAGCCTGCCTGTTTCATGGAATGTCGCCTTCACATCAATCGACACATCGCCCACCCACATATCGACGCCATCATCTATGCCGAGAGCCATCGCGGAGTAATCTGCGCCAAGCAGCTTGGCGACCGCCATCTCAGCGCGGATGCCGAGGTAGTCAAGATCGCCATCGCTCTCGCCTGCTCGCTTCTGATTGCTGACAGCCGCCGCACGGGCCAACTGCCAACGCAGCGCAGCCGCCTGACGGGCCAGCGAGAGTTCCTGTTTGGTGAGCCGGATTTTCATTTTTGACCTCCGTGGATGCTGGCGCGGGATTGCCCTGTTAGCCGTAAAACCCCAGCTTGCTGCGCCACTGACGCGCCAGTGGCAGTAGCGCAGTGGCGCAGAATGCGCCGCTGGGTTTTTACTATAGGGCAATTCAGCAGTGGCGCACTCAATTTGCGCCACTGGTGCGCCACTGAAACCACCTCTTGCATTCCAGTGGCGCAAATCAATTTTGCTCTCCTACACGCCCTGTCGAGACCACACCTTTGCGGTCCTTCCGCTGGCTTTCACTCTTGTAAGTGACCTCTTCAAGAAGCCCTTCTTCCATCCATTTCTTCAGGATGGCCTTCGCCTGAATGTCGGTTTTCGCGTTCAAAGGGTCGCCAAATTTCTGCTGCATGATGACCCTGCCAGCCCAGCGATCCTTGTCTTGCGGACGCAGCGACCACTTCTCGCCGTTCTCTGGGCCTGCGTCGATCTTGTCCAAGATTTGATTGACCACCCGATCCGTCATGCCAGCCCACTGGTCAGGCAGCTTGTAGCCCGCCGCCACGCCGATCCATTCGTCATTGTCTAGCTTCACGCCAATCATGCGGCGGTAGACCTGTGCATCCGGCGGCGGTGCAAGGTTGGCCTTGCCGTCCGTCACCGAGAACAGCCCTCTGGCCTCGATCTCAGGTATGCCAAGCCGTGCCGCCTCGTCGGCTGACACGCGGTTGATCACCCGTGCTGCCCGTGCTGCGCCGATCAGTGAGCCTGCGCCACGCACCGAGTCGATGTCGCTGTCCTGACCGTTGCCTTTGCGAACATGGTGAACCAGATGCACGGCAGCGTTGGTCTCGCGGGCAAGCCGCCGCAGCATAGCGACGACCACCTGAATACTCATGTTGGAGTTCTCGTTGACTTGGTGGACTGAGATGAATGGGTCAATGATGACCAGCCCGATGCTATGCTCTATGATCTTGTCCCGCATGAAATTGAGCAAGGCGTCATTCTGCTGAACGCCATCCCTGCCCTCTGCTGCCAGCACGATCCCAATGTCATCCTCGCCATCCATGAACAAACGGCCAGCGATGTCTTCGTGCTTGACCTCATAATGCCGCATCGCAGCGGCCAGCCTCAACTCCATCTCAATGCGCGGGTCTTCTAGATTGAGCAGCCAGACGTTTGTCCGCTCTTTTACCGCCTCGTCCAGCAAAGCCCGCCCAGTTGCCACGGCCAGCGCCTCGATCATCAGCAAGCTGGATTTGCCGATCCCGCCTGCCGATGCTGTGACTGACAGATAGCTGCGGATGTGGTGATGGGCGTAAATCCAAGCCCGCTTTGGCAGGCTGGCCTCGTCGATGGGCGCAACTGGTGTCGGCCATGTCTGCTCGGCTGGCTCGGCCAGATCGACCATCGGCGGTAGATCAGGCTCCTCCTCGGTCGGCAGGTCGTCGAAGTCATCGTAGTTGTCAACCGCCGACTGTTCCTCGATCTGGCGGTTGACCTGCTCAAAAGGACTAGGGCGGATTTCGTCGGCATAGGCGCGGACTGCTTTTCGCATATCGCCGCCATGCTCAAAATGACAGTAGAGATCGAAGGCGTCGCCCCAGCAATATGCCTCGCGCTGCTGGCCGATCCCAGCCGCCATGTCGCTGCCCGACAGGCTGACCCAATGTGTGCCATAGTCTCGCGTGGCAAACGATCCGCTGGTCTGATACGGGCTGCGGTAGTGGTCGCTGGCACCTTGTCGCTCGTAGCCATAGCGCAGGAGCGCGTCAGACACGTTATAACGGGCGTTAAACGCATCCACATGGTCAACATCATCTGGCCTTGCAGCCGCCCTCTGAGCGCGTTCTGCGGCCCTCTGAGCGCGTTCCCGTGCAGCCTGCTCCTCGGCCATCTGCTCGCGCTGCTTGCTGAACAGCATATTCTGCCAGACGCGGCTCTCCTGCACGTTGAAATATTGCTCGCCACGATGCGGCAGGCCGTGGTAGAATAGCGGCTGGCCTGCGTCATCGCGGCGGGCTGGCGGCACGTTGGGCAGGAACACAGGCTGACCTGTGCGGGCCAACGCCGCATCACACTCAATGGAATGCTCGGCCCACATCAGGTCAAACAGGCTGGCCTGCACGGCGGCATAGTCGGTCCCGCTAACAGGCTCGGCCAGAGGTATGATGACGCGCCACTTCTGCTCCTCATGGCTGGCCCCAGCCGACGAATAGAACAGCGCAGCGGAATTGCCCGTTAGGTCGGTGATGGCCGACTTTAGCTCGGTCAGGCTTGGCGAGCCTTTGTCAACGTCGATGCAGAGCAGCCAGTATGTGCCAGCCTCGCGCTGGCGGTTATGCGAGCGAGCGTCATGCTCGATATAGGTGGAGCCGATCACGAAGTCGGCATCGGCCTTATCCTTGGCCTGCGGAGTTTTGACCAGCTCGGCAATCTCACGCAGCGAGATGGTGTCGTATCGCTGGCCCTCACTATGTATCAGGGTGTCCCGACCGCCGTGGCCTAGTAGAAATTTCTGGTTGACTGCACTGCTCATACTGATAACATTCCTCTTGCAAGTCTATTGCCTAAATTCTCCCAAACTGACCCGCAGGCTTCTCCCACCTGCGGGTCTTTTTTGTGGCCCTAGAAGGGAATTTCGTCGTCTAGGACGGATGCAGGCACGGGCTTGCTTGGCGCGGCAAACGGATCGTCAGCCGGGGCTGGAGCCTTGACCGCCGCATCGAAGGCATCAAGCTCAGAGCCAGCCCCCACGATGGTCGTCGCAGTTGTCTCAAAGTCATCAAGGCTGTCGCCGCCATAGACCGCGTGAGTGACCTGCACGGTGTCGATCAGGAGCGAGATACCGCCAGCACCATCGGGATCGGTGGCGGGATAGGCAATCACACGGATGTTGCCCTTGGAGCCGCCCCAGAAGCCCGCATCGGCCAGCGGTTGTTTGTTGCCATCGATTACCTTCGGCGGCGTGTTGACCGAGCCTTCGCGGTTGGTGCCATTGCGCTTGGCGCGAAACTCGATATTGCCGTTTTCGAGCTTCTTCATGCCGAAGATTTTGCTGAAGGCGGGCGAGCTTTTCCGTGCCTCGTAGTGCGCCTTCATCTCGGCATAGATCGCCTTGGCGTCTGCCTGCGACATCTCCCAAGCCACCGAATAGGCCGCATTGCTTGCGGTCGGCTGGCATGGCTCGCTGCGCTTCTCGGCGGTGTTGTAGCGGTAGGTCTGGTTCAGTCGAGGATACTTGAACTCGACGTTGCGAAACATAAATTGACGGAAGTCTTCGTTTGCCATTTGGTTTCTCCTTTGGCTCAAAAGTCCGCTTCAAGCCATTTCGGCAGGTGAAGCGTGTTGATGTCGGGCCAGCCCGTTGTGTAGTGGCCCGTTAGTTCAGCTTGCTTGATCTGCTCAAGCGCCTTGAACATCTCGGTCGCACCCCATGCCAGATATTCGGGCGACAGGGCATGGATGCAGATTTCATGCGGCGGCTCTTTTTCCACACACACAAAGATAAAATTTGTGACATGACAGCCTTCAAGTTTCAAGACCCTCATGTAAAACGCGGCTTGGATCGCATAGCGATAGGTGAAGGCATCCTTGCCGAAGCCACGCGGGCTGGCATCCTGACAGGTCTTGATGTCATAGATGATGCCGCCCTCGGGCCAATAGCTGTCTGGCCGTGCCTTCAGCGGCAGGCCAATGTCAGGATCAGTGCAGAAGAAGCTGGCCTCGTTGACCGTAGTTTCGCCAGCCATCCGCCGCCCGGCTGGGTGGAAAAGTATGCTGTCGGCCATCGAGCGGGCCAGATCATAGTCGCCGCTGGTCAACAGCAGCTTCTCGCCAGCCTCGTCTTGGGCATCCTTCCATTTCGACCCGCGCCGATCATCTGGCCCGCGCAAGACCATCTTGCCGCCCTCTAGCACCATGTCGTGAACGGCGGTGCCGAGGTCAAATGCTGGGCTGGCCTTGTAGACCTTGGCCTTCCAGTGGGCCAGCGATTTGGCCGCGACCAGCTTCACATCGCTGCTGCTGATGGCGTGGTGGGCGTGGTATTCAGCGTTTGAAAGGTTCTTGTCTATCGTCATTCATTAGCTCCCTCGTCACATAGCAAAAGGTCTCAAAATCCAGATCGACTGTGTAGCCTTCTCTGGCATCACATATCGCCGCCAGCGGGATTGTCACCATGACTGGCCTGCGATCATACTGCCAGACCACCGCTGGCGTCTTCTTCGCTGCATCCGCCGCAGCCTGCGCTTGCTCCATCCAGCCGACACGGCAACCCGTCCCGCTGGCATATCGCTTACATTCTATCGTCCACGGGAAGGCCGCATTGTCGCAGGTCAGGTCGCCGTGATTGCCAGCGCGGTATTGCTCTAGGTTGCGCTTGAACGTCAGCCCAAGCTCAAGGAATAGTTCCTTGGCAATCTTGCGCTCAAACTGAGCGCCCTTCGTGCGACCATTAATCAACTGATGGCCTTTCTGTGTGGTAGCCCAAGGCGGCGGCATGGTTCAGCACCGACATTCTGACGTATGCTGATACAGATAACCCCATCTTCTGCGCGGCCAACTCGACCGCCGCCTTCTGCTCTTCTGTTAGGTTGACTTTGATTTGTAGCATTGCTCATACCTCTGCTCGCAGGCTATAGGCCCATGATGGGCCTGTCAAGGTCGGCCCTGAAAAGGTTGGCCCCGTCAAGGTCGGCCCCGTCAAGGTCGGCCTTGAAAAGATTGGCCCTAATAAGGTCGGCCCTGAAAAGGTTGGCCCTCTCGCCGCCTTTACCCCGAAGCCAAAGTTTATGGCTATCTAAAACAGTCTTGATCTGCTCAGGTGTCATCTTGTTATCCTCCGAAGTAAATGATTAAGCATATCCTCTTCGTCTGGGTTTAGAAGATAGACGGCTTCATCTAGGGCCTCCACTGCCTCCGCCAGCTTGGCCTCTGGGGCCTCGACTGCCCACGCAGAAGCAACGTCATAGATGGCTAGCAAATCTGATGTGAGCTGGCAGGATTTCAAGGATGTCTACCCTGCAACGTAGGTGTGGCACGTTCCTTTTCAGTGCCATCTACAGCATATAGCCAGTTGAGCCTACTCTCCAGTTCCTCGGTCATGGTCTATCTCCTTGAGTTTGGCGAGGGTGGTGATGATTGCTGATCGGGGAAATGACGAGCGCACCTCGCCCACAGCAAAAAGCGCGGCGTCCGCCACCAGTAACATATCCACCGCCTTAGCCAGCTTGGCCTTGAGCATCGCGTTCTCGGCCTCTAAAGCGTCGATGAGTTCGGGAATGAGGGTGCGGGCGGCTGTCGCGAACACGCCGTTAGCGGTTTGCAGGTCAAATTTCTTTTTCGCTGCCCGATCATCCGCAAGCGCCCTCTTGGCGCGGTCGATTAGGTCAGTCATGGCCGCGCCCTCGGTCGCGGGCTTGCCGTGACCACGTTTGTGGGGGTGCAGGCGATGTATATACCGCGGTCCTCTGGATACAGGTCGGCATAGGCGATCTGCATCCCCGCCTCGCAGAGTGCGCGGTTCTCGACCGCGTAGGTGATGCAGGCTCGCGGTTCGTCGCCAAGCGCGGCGCAGACCGTGAGTAGGTGTAGGTATGTGGTCATGTGTCTCTACCTCTCTCCCTCAATCCGCTCTAACACCAGCGCGGCTCGCAGATAGCGGGCTTGCAACTTCTTATGTTCGTCCTCTGTTAGTAAGTAATCGTGCTTTGATCCAAGACCCTGCCGCCGCGCGGCAAGCCTGTCATCGAGAGCGCAGTAAACGGTCCATGCCTCGTCAGCCGTCAATCTGATCGCCATCACAACACCCCCTCCGGCCCGAAGACCTCCTCCGGCCCGAAGACCTCGGCCTGCCGCAGCAGGTCTTCGCGCATCTCCGGGAAGCCGCCACCGTGCAGCGCCTCTGGGCAATGCCTTGCCGCCCAGCGGTAGGCGTCCAGCCGGTCGCAGAATGCCACCTGCGCGGCCCACTCCGGCGGGCAGGAGGGCAGGCCCATCTGCGCCCGCACCTCGGCCTCACGGGCCTCGTAGAGCTGCCGCAGCTCGGCGCTCCACTGCGCCTTCTCAGGACTGGGTATGTCGCCCATCTGGGCCTCGTGGTCGTCGTGGCTGGCGGCGTAGTCGATGGCCGCTCTGGGCGCGTCCGGCCAGAGGCTCGTGAGTAGCTCGACCACACGCCACTGGTGTCGCAGGATCGTATCCCCGCTATTGCGGAGCTTGCTGTGTGGGCTGGAGTGCCAGCGGTTCACGTCGTGTGTCATTGCCCCACCCCCAAGCCGTGCAACAGGACGATCAGAAGGAAGGGTATCAGGACGACGCACACGCCGCCGATGATTTCTCCGAATGTTGGTTTCATTGGTTATCCTCCGCAAAAACGTCCACGATCAGCTTGGCGGCATATTCCATGACGGTCATGCCGTCCGGCGTTTCATCGACCAGCCGCTGCACGATGCGATAGTTGCCAAGGCCATAGTGGAAATCATCCCTCGGCCCCAGCACGATGCCGCGCTCCCGCGCCAGTCTGTCGGCATAATAGGGCAGGCACCTCGGCTCACGGTGGGCCAGAACACGCGGATCGCGGCCACGCGGGTTGTTCCGCATCGACGTGATGTGGTGGTGAACGGACTGTTTGCTAATGCCCATTTCGTCGGCAATCTCCTGTGCGGATTTCCCCTCGACCAGCAGCCGATAGACCTCCTCGCGTTTGGCTCCCCATCGCCACGCGAGTCTGTCGTGATCCTCGGATATTTCGCCCATCACGCGGGCCATGTAGATGTGCTGGCGGACGTGTTCACGCGGGATGCCAACCGCCTTGGCGATCTTGTCGTAGCTCACGCCCTCGTTGAAGAGCCGGACCACCTCGGGCCGGACTGTTGGATGCGCTCCCATCACCGCACCTCGGGATAAACTGTGACAAACCCATCCTTCTCAATGTCAATCGGCCAATCAGTCGGCCTATAGCCATCGAGGTATGCTTGGATCAGCCGCACCATGCGCGGCGCGGGCTGGCGGGCTGTTGAGTTGTGCGGTGCCATTTCCAGCCGCCGCGTGGTCGTCGGATCGGTGTCCAGCATTTCCGCGAACTCGGACAGCGACAGGCCAAGTGCCTGCCGCGCCAGCTTGATGTCTTTATAGTCCATAGTTGTCGTCCTCTGTGACTTCTTTGATCGCTTGCTCCATGCGGGCAATGGCATCCCATGCCAGCGCCAGATCGGTGCTGACCCACGATGGTCTGACGCCATGCCCGTAGTCACGGATCAGGCCGTCGATCTCGCGTTGCTTGCTGTGGATGTAGGCTTGAAGCCCGGCGATGTGGTCGGCTTTAGCTTTGTTCACATTTCTCTCCTTTGGGTCACCGTGACCCGCCCTTTTATCTATGGGCAACCGCCCTCCCCCCGTCAAGCCTAATTGTTGCTTTTTGTTTTATTTTGTGCAAACCTTCGCAAAATCAAAGGGATGCGCCATGCACCTTAATCACGCGACAGGCCGTCAGGGTGAATTTCTCGCCAGCTTCATCCTTGAGCAGCACGGCGTCGAGGTCCACCATGTGAACCGAAACGGCGCTGATTTGTGGTGCAAGTTGCCGTCCGGTAAGATCGTGCCGATTGAGGTTAAGACCGCCGCAAGGCCGACTCTGGACAACAGCAAGCACACCCGCCGCTATCACTTCAACACGCCACGTCGCGATGATATTGATGCGTGGTTCTACTGCTTCGTGGCGATGGATAAGAGCTTGCTGTGGCTCAGACCCACAGTGCAAATTACGATGGGGACGTTAAGCGTCCGCGAGCCGGAGTTCACCGCCGAGTTGCAAGCGGCGAGCATTGCTAACCTGCTGGCCTACTGATCTTGGCAGGCTGCGTCTATTTGGGCAATGAGCTTAGTGCCGCTAAGAACAACGCTATCACTAGCGCCATCAAGCATAGAATTAGCGAGTTCCGATCTGGACGCCTTTGTCCCATCACATATCGCCGCCTGATTGGCGTTTACGCAGCCAGTCAAGAGCAGCAGTGGCATCGTTAGGGATAGTCGTGTCATCGAGTCTGCGCCTGGTCTCAACGTATTCGTTAAGCTCTTCTGTAGCTTGGTCATGGCCCTTGTCGCTCCTGCCCTTGAAGTAAGCCCAAGTCAACGCAACAATAACCGCACCAGCGGCAGCAAGCCAAGTGCGAAGTTTGGAGCTTAACGCCAGCCAGAGGCCCATGCTTTCACTCGCTCTCTAATAATAAACAAAGCAGCCAGTCCGATTACGCCAGCAATAATCATAGCCACAATCTGCGCTGTGCCATCAAGCGCAGCGAATGCACCAACGCCAGCGGTTCCGGCGCTCACGATCTGCACGGCGCTCGCCTGCACGGTTTTGCTCTGCGAAACATTATTGCGCGGAGCGGGGGCTGGCGCGTAATCTTTCCATGCTGCAACGCGGAAGCATGGGCAAGCTTTGGCGGCATACTCATTGTGTCCGCTGATCTTCTTGATTGCAGGGAAGTCTCGCCGCAGTGCGTCAATAAGATTCCGCAGTGCAGCATTCTGGGCGTCAGTGAAATGTTGGAAAAAGGTATCGTCAGCCGAACCGCCCTTGCCACCAACAAGCGACACGCCAATCGTGCCAGTGTTGTGGCCCTTAACGTGAGCGCCAACCTGATCGACGGGTCGGCCCGCGGCCACAGTGCCACCTCTGGTGATAACGTAGTGGTAGCCGATGTCCTTCCAGTTGTTTTCTTCAACGTGCCAGCGCTTGATCTCAGCGACCTGCTGCTGCGGCGTAAGCGTTGCGCCCCACGATGGGGGCGTGTCGGTGCAGTGGATGATGATCTCGTTGATCGGTCTCATTTGCCCACCTTTGCTATGAGCGCCTTGATGTCGTCGCGGATTTCACTCAGCATTCTGTTCGTATCTTCGCGGGCCTGCCGAGACATTTCCAAGTCCTCCCTGCGCTGTAGCCAAAGGCGCTTGATCTCTTTCTCGTTTTCGATTGAGCGAGCTTCCAGTCGAATAAGCCACACAATAGCACCAATGAAGCCGAGAATGATGGGCCAGAATGTCCTGATCAGTTCCATGCAGTCTACTCCGGTTTAGTCGGCCAAGTGATGTCGGTCGGAAAGCCAGCTTGCTGCGGGATATCACGCAGAGCTTGGCGGTAGTCTTGCCACGCCACCTGATCTACGGGTGCGTCTGCTGTCTGTGTCCAGTCTGAGCCAGCCAGCAACCGATCACGTTCCCGCCGAGCTTCTGCGGCCTTGCTGTCTGCCCTGTCTTGCAGTTGCTCGGCGGTCAGGGCCACGACAGTCTTGGTCAATTCCCACTTGCCGTTGGACAGAACAGGCCGATCGCTGTGTTCGATCCGCTGTGTCTCGGCGTCATAGGCAGGGTAGTTGCCAGTCTCGACCGGATACATATTGAAAGCCGCCATAGTTTCCAGCGGGATTGTCTTGGGGAAAGACGTGTTGGGATTGTCTCGACGTAGATCGCCCACCGAGTAGGGGTAGGCTACTACCTGATTGTTGATTGCTTTGACGAACATTGTAAGTCTCCTGTCTGTTCGTTACTGGTTGCCGATTGAGTAGGTGTAGACGAGATCCGATGCATAGTCAGAAAGAAAAAACTTTGACCCATCAGGCTTAAAAAACATTCCAGAGATACTGCCTCCTCCAGAGAAAAGGCTCTTGGAAAATGACCCAGTAGATACATCCCAAGCGGTGCTTAATGAATATTCATGCACACTGTCGCTAGCCGATCCAGAAACAAAAAGAACCGTCCCGTCATCCTTCAAAGCAATCGCAATAGGCGTTGTCTCCTTTGATGAAACGGATAGCGACTTTGACGCATAAGACGCTGTTGTCAAATCCCAAGCTGTGCTTAGAGTGTATTGGTAAACAGTGTCGTTGGTAGCTCCTGACATATACATGGTAGTGCCATCTGGCTTGAAAACAAGACCAATTGGAGTGGCAGCTTGGGCGGCAACGCTAAATTCTTGCCCAGTTTCAAAACTGGCTGTGGACACATCCCAAGCAGTGCTTAGTGCATACCTGTAAACCTTATCATTCTCATAACCGACCATAAACATCTTGGTTCCGTCAGGCTTGAAAAAAATCCCCCTTGGATTTGTATCTTGACTAGCGACTGACTTGTTTTTGCTGGCATAGGATGCCGTAGACATATCCCAAGCGGTGCTGAGGGTATATTGGTAAATAGTGTCGTTTGTAGCGCCCGTTATATACATTGAGGTGCCATCTGGCTTGAATGATACATTATACGGTAGTCCGTCCTGAGCAGCTACACTGAACCCGCCCATGACGTATTGGTAAACGGTGTCAAAGTCTGAGCCAGTAATGTAAAACCCGCCGCCATCAGGTCGCACGAACATCCCGTATGGGCCTGTCTCCTGAGCGGAAGTAACAAAAGACTTGCTGGCATAAGAGGCCGTCGAGATGTCCCAAGCCGTGCTTAGGTCATACTGAAACAGGGTGTCTGTAGTATAATCCTCAAGGGCGTATAGTTTAGTGCCATCTCCACTAAGACCAAAACACGCTGCACTTCTATCAAAAAATGCAGAAGTAAGGCCGTATGATTTTGACGCATAGGATGCTGTAGATAAGTCCCAAGCGGTGCTTAGGGTGTATTGGTAAATGGTTTTATTACCCACACCCAAAATATAAAACTTGGTTCCGTCAGGGCTGAATTGCAGACTTTGCGGCTGAGTATCTTGAGAGGATACACTAAAGCTCACGCTATCATAAGACGCCGTTGCTAGACTCCAAGCAGTGCTGCAAGAGTATTGGTATATACGGTCATTGTCGCTGCTTGTGACATAAAACTTTGTGCCATCTGGCTTGAACCAAAGACCAATCGGTCGGACTGCTGTAGCAGATATGGAAAAGTTTGTAACGTAAGATGCTGTCGTAACATCCCAAGCTGTGCTTAGGGTGTATTGATTTACGTCTTGTCCGGTATAGCCGCCAACATACATCCTTGTCCCATCGGGAGAAAAGGTGACAGACATTGGAAAAGTATCTTGAGATGCAACGCTGAAGCTCTTGAGAGTATATGCCGCCGTAGACAGATCGCCAGCATTTGGATCATCGTAGTAGGCGTAGTCCAAGTCCCAAGTGGGACCGCCACCAGCACCAGCAGCGCCCTGCAGTTTCTTAGCCGCAAACATTACGAACCATCCCCAACAAGTGCGCCATAGAGGGTCGTCGATACTTTCCAGAGAGCCACGACAGTATAGCCGCTAGTCGCCAGTGTAGGTGCTGCGCCTGCGTTGTTGACCCAAGTCATCGTCGGCCATGTGATCGTGTAGGCTGTGCCATCGTCAATCATAAGGGTGACGGCCTGACCAGCCGAGAAGCCGTCAGTCGGTGTGGAGTTGCCAGTAAGTGTCCATGTCTGGATCGACCCATTATCAGGCTCCAGAACTGGGGTTGTGCCAGTAATGGCGTAGATGTCCTCAATCGGCGTTCCGACGAGCGGTGAGTTTGTCAGACCCAGCGCCGTGATGGCAGACTTCACATTTGCTGGCGACACAAGGCTCTGTGTCGTGCCAGTGCCAGCTTCCCAAGTAGCGGTGGCCTGATCTCCTATAAGGCCAGTCTGAGTGCCGCTGGTATCCACAACCTGCGTATCATCAAGAATGCGAAAACCATCACCAGCATCATCAAGATAGGCAACGCTCATCCACGCATCGTCGCTCTCGGTGCGTAGCTTTAAGATATTGTTTGCCGTGTCATACCACCACTGGTTTGCATAGGTAGTAGTCGGCTCAGTCGCGCCGCTGTTATTTGATACAATGGCCGAAAGTGCGCTGTTAATGTCGGCTCGCACATTGGCGGCTGTATCATTGGCTATCACATAGTCATGCTGTGCCATTTCAGTCCCTTACTGATAGTTTCCTGTTGCACTGAGTTCGCTAATGGCGGGGGAGATCCCGGCGGCATCTGCGCTCAATTCTACCTTAAAACGCAATGCGCGGCCATAAATATTTGCCGCCCGAACTTTGCGCCAATCAGACCATGTTGGCGAACCTGTCGGATCATCATTTGTGGTGCTAACGTAGGCAATGATATTGGTGTCATCAAAGTCAGCGTTGGCTGTCAGATCATCCCAGTAGCCAGACAATGTATCAATTTTTCCGGCCAGATCATCCCAAAGCCCGCTAGTGGTATCAAAGCGGCGCGTCTTAATGTCAACGGTTATGAAGCCTTGCTCGGCCACCGTGCGGTCGATGATGTTGTTGAAATAATAGATGCCACTGGTGTTTGAATATCTGACGCCTAGCGCATCAAAGTCACCGACTAAATCGTCAAAATTTCCTGCAAGGTCATCAAAGAGCGTAATACTGCCAAGACGGAGTTCACTATCCTGCACGACAACATCTGTCTTGGTGCCTGCAAATGTAGGGCTTTCGGTGATTGTCACCACAGTTGGACGCGGTGTCACCTCGTCATCAGTTACAACGACACTCGTTGCATTGACAGACTGTGAGCCAGTCTTATCAACCGCCTTGATTAGATATGTGCCAGCCTTCGCTGGGACGCTCACCTCAGTTGATGGGCGAGCGACCTTCTCAACATAAGTGACAGCCCCAGACCAAGTTGCGCCAGATGTCTCTTTGGCATGGCGTATGACATAATAAGATAGGTCAAGATCGGGAACGGCAGTCCAAGACAAGTTCACCGTGTCGCTGTTCACCTCTGCGGAAAAACCAGCGACATCTTGCGGCGGCTGCGAAAGTCCCTCAACGGCATAGCTTGATCGAGTAGTCCATGCCCCCTTGATGCCGAAGCTGTTGATCGCCCGAACTCGGAAGTCATAGATGCCATCTTCAATGTCATTGATCTCAAACGTGCCGAGATCACCATAGCCGCCATCGCGCCAATTCGTTTCGGATGATTTCCTAAATTCAACCTGCACATAATCAATAAGGGTTGGCTGCGACGATGTGCTGACAAGCGTGACAAAGTTTGACAGCTTTTCGTGATAAACCCGTAGCGCATCAGACACCGAAAGGCCAAGCGCCGGGACATCGGTGTAGCTCAACAGCGCAGTATTATTCGCAATGATTGATGTCTCAGTGGCATCCCACGCAAAAGCCGCGCTGCTGGTTTCGCGTAGCGTCATAGCAACGCGGATGCCGCCAGTGTCGGAAATGACAAGCCGCCAGCTTACAACTTCAAACTCCTTATTTATCCAGCCATAACGCTCGATTGTCAGGTCAATGATGTCACCAACCTCGACGCCCATTGCGGACAGGCCGAACTCGGCAGAGACGGTCATCTGCTCCCGCGAGCGGAATAGCTTTTGCTTGGCTATTCGTTGAGCGCGATCCCCATTCGTGACCATTGCTAGGGAGATGTCGAGCGTATTGTCGATGCTGTTATCTTCTGCGAGAAAAGCCGAGCTTTCTATGGCCGGAAAGTCTGTTTCAATCCAGTCGCCCGCATTTGGATTAGTGCTGGCATTATAGACGCCGCCATAGATAAACTTGCCCGTCACGCGGTTGAAGTTGTCGCGGCGGGATAGTCTGGTCGGCAGGGTAATAGCCGACCGGAAGTCATCTAGTGTCAGAGATTTGACGCTGGCCTCATAGACGCCAGCTTTCAACTTCCAAGCGCCGCCAGAGAAAAAGAGCGATCCGTTGAGCGTATCAAGCATATCGGCCAGTGCTACGCCAACCGCACTGGAAGAATTGATTACGCCATCAACAGTGTATCGCTTTTGAGTTCCTCCTGCCGCGAGAGCAATATCGTCGTCGCAGTCATTTGCTGCGGCTGCGAAATATGTGTCATCAACAGTGCTATCATTCAGGCCATACGTGCTGGTCAGGTAATCGCGAATACAGAGCGCAGCATTGTTGCTATATGCCGTTGTCGCGCCACGCGGGTCGTAGACCTTCTTGCCCTTCACGACTGCCGTGATCGTCGGCAGACCACCGCCGAAAACGTCTTGGTCATACTCAAAACGGGCATAGATGTAGGCAATGCCTTCACCGACGAAGGTGCTAGTGGCCGATGTAGCTGAGTGTAGAGTGCTGGAGAGATTGGTCGCCACGTTGGCGAAATTGTCTGTCGCGCTCGTCTGGTTTCCGAGATGCTTGTAGATGCGTATTTTGCTTTTCCAGCGAGAGCCTGTGACATAGCCGCTGCCGTCAATGCTGACGACTTCATCATTGATATATATGCTGCCGATTTCCTCGACCTCATGGCCCGCCAGCGTGAGGATCATGTGCAGATATTTATTTTCTGCCCCAGATGCCTCAAGGAAGGTAATGTTGCCGCCCTTGCGGACTTGTCCATAGACATATTCTTGCGGAGCAGCGGCTTCGCGGGCATTGATTAGCGTTCCCTTATTCTGCCTTTGCTCTGCCGCTTTTGGAGATAACGACCGCAGTGCGGCGGCAGTCAGCGCGGAATAGGCAACATAGCCAAGTATGGCGGCATAGGAGACACTATATGCGGCACCAGCGACCGCGACGGTAAAGGCGGCGGCAGTTGTGGCTGGGAAAACAGCAGCAATAACGGCACCAACTACCTGCGGCATCCGTGGCGCAGCATCCCAATCGGCATGGCGCATCACATTGAACGGATGTTTCAGCGTCATACCCAAGCCCCTTCGATCTCGCTTATCGGCAAATATATCATATCATCGTCGCCAAGGAAAACAGCGTTGGCACCCATCGCAAGGCCCATCGCGTATCCGGTGAAATATGGCCTTGCGTTCTTCGTTACAACCAAAGCACCTTTGGGCGGAAATGTCTCCACCCGCTGCAATACAAAATCCAATGCTTTTATAAGATCGCTGGTATTGAAGCATTCCCACATCAGCTTGGCAAAAGCCTTCTTGCCAAGACCAGCGTAGCGGCCAACAAATTGATCGGCATAGCCGTGACCGTGCATGGCCCGCCAAGCGCCGTTAGTGAATGTGAAGCAATCATGCTCCCCTAGGGCGAATGGCTTGCCCCTCTGAGCCTTCACATACTCAATTAGGAGATCGACCTGCCCCATGCGATTTCTTTGTCCTGTAGCTGCTCAACGAAATCGAAAAAGGTATCGCTCGGATAGCGCAGCTTGTGGTTCTCGGATGTATAACGGCGAATATTCGGTCGCTGTAGTGTCACCATCTTGCTTTCAACGGTTAGCTCAATGGTGGCCGTTGAGCCGTCTTCCTGAATGGTCATAACGTCCATCAGGCCGGAGAATATTTCAACATGATCGTTGACGCCAGCAACGCCGAACAGAACTCGCGCCGTGCGGCCTTGATATGGCTCTTGCAGGGCCAAGCTGACGATTGATGTGCTGATCCCGCTGAGTGATAGACTAATGCCCTTGGCGGACAGATCGGCGGCTTCCTCGATACCGCTGATGTTCAGCAGGTTGCCAGATCCAGTATATGTCTGCCCGTCAATAGTGCGGTCGCCATAGCCAGTCCACAGACGCACAGCGCCAGCGTCGAAGTTCATCTCAACGGCATAGAACGGCTCGACAGTTTCTTGTGCGAGCGCCGTCAGGATTGCGGCTGGGATCGTCCGGCTCATATCGCCTCCATCGCGCTGAAGCTGATGCCGTAGATGCTGGCCTCGTTGACGCTCCACTCGCTCTCATTGCCAGCCAGCCGCCAGCGGCCTTTGGCTGATTGAACCGTCACGGTCGCACCATTCGACGGAGCCGTCCTGACATTCGGCCATAGCGTCAGCGTCGAATTTCCGCTGCCATCCGTGTCAGCATCCACCAGAACCTTGTGCAAGCTGGTGGTCGCACCGCTGCCAAGCTGGATGTAATCACCAGCAAGCAGGTAGCCAGTCTCGCTGAGTTGGTCGCTTGTGATGTCAAGGTCTTGACCCGTCTGAGAGCCGCCATTGACCGTGACCGTATCCGTCCCGCGAGCAGTCCCGCGAGCAATGGCCGAGATCGGGTCGCCCATGATGAAGGTGCCGAACTGGCCGCGCAGGCTGGTCAGCCATGCGATCCATTGCTCGGCGTCAGCCCGCTTCATCGGCGGCAATGATATGTCAGCGGCCCACATCTGGCCTGCGCTGGCCTGCGCTTGGCCTGCAAAGGTAAACGGGCTGCGCTCGTAGGCCACCGCGTTGATGGCCCGCAGGCTGATCGAGCGGATGCCTGTGTGCGTGGGCAGGCTTAGAGGATAGCTTATGGTCATGCGTAGCCCAACCCGTTGACAGAGCGGCGCTGCGCGTCAAACACAGCCGCCTTGGTGGTTTCGACGATGCGCGGCAGCATCGCTTGGATTTCGGCGCGGCTGACGCCAGCACCGAAGCTGATGTTCTGATTGACAGTCACACCGCCGCCAGCGCCATTCGGCACGATGGTTCCGTTACGCGATGGCACGAAAAGCTCCGGCCCACGCTCCCCGACGATATATGGCGTTCCACCCGAAACTGGACCGCCATTTGCCCGGAAGCCGCCGAAGGCACCCATGAGCATACCGACAATCCCCGTGCCTGTTCCGGTCGCCGCATCAAAGCTGCCGACGAGCCGCTGCACGACAAGCACCTCATAGAGCTTGGCGATGATGCTGCGGGCCATGTCGCGGAAGGCATCCTTGGCAGATTTGGTGCCGTCGATGATGGACATGAAACCGCTGGTAAAAGCATCTTTCATGGTTTCGGCTATAGACTTCATTCGCTCTTGAGCTTCTGTGAGCGCATTAGTCAACGATGGGCTACCGTCAACTCCATCTCCCGCCACGGCTTCTGCTGCGGCTCCGAAGTAATCCCGGATATCAATGGCAGTCACATTCTTCATGGCGTTTCCGAGAGTATCAAAAACACCAGCGGTATCAGCGGCCACGGCTCTCATATTTTGCGCTTGGCTCTTTACTGCTCTTGCCATGAAGGCAAAATTTTCTGCCGCTGTGTAGCCAGTTTCATCGTCAAGCATACCAAGAAAACCTGCTTTCGGATCGCCCGGAACAAGGGCATCCATCATGCCTTGGACTGCTGATTGAACGGAATACGATGCTGACTGCGCGTCGAGGACAAATGAGTTTAGATAAAGACCAGCCTTTTCCAAACCAGCCCTAAATGCGTCTGGAATGGCTGCAACCGCTGCGATAAGATATTGAAAATTGTTTATCGTTCCATTTATGGCAAAGATAAGATAGTCAACAAATTTTCCAAATGCCCACTTGATGCCATCCAGCGCAGGTTTCAAAGGTTCAAGCGCTGGACCAATGTCCTGACCAAACTTCTTGAAGTCAAAGGATAGACTATTGGTTTTGCCGCTTGCTAGAGCTAATGCAGTGCCGACACCAAGCGCGGCACCAGCAATCATGCCAAGCGGGCCGAAAATACTTAAAATCTGCGGACCCTGCATGGACATAATCCGCAGCGCATTAGTTCCCATGCTCGCTTGGACCGCAACGTCTTGAACCTGCAAGCCAACCATGCCGAGGTTTCTGGTAAGCCCCTGCAATCCCCTTCCGGCGGAAACTGATGTTCTAGTGTATCTCTGAAGCCCGGCATTGGCCGTTGACATCGTGCGATTGACGTTTGTCAACTGCTTCTGCACTTGCTGCATCTGCGGAACGGCATTGCCGACCGCGTTCATCTCAAACGTTAGTTTTTCGACGGCCATGCTTTTCTCGCTCCTGCATCAAATTGAAGTATGCGACCCATTCATTATAC
>Ga0222714_10002300_pt1 | contig 20422 bp, 38 predicted proteins | sample C33_3DmetaG_FD_165048 | JGI IMG/M metagenome (GOLD analysis project Ga0222714, IMG submission 165048) | Estuarine water microbial communities from San Francisco Bay, California, United States - C33_3D | ecosystem: Environmental > Aquatic > Marine > Unclassified | place: USA: California...
GAATGATCTTTTCGTTGAGCGCTGTGCGCTTCGGCTCGGCCGGGCCAGGGTCGTAGTCGTAAATGCCCTGCACGCGGAGGCGGCGTTTCTGTGCGACTCGCCGGATGTCGTCTACGCCGGAAACCCAAGCCTCTGGGTCTTTCCACGCTCGGCTGTCCGCGAGCCCGCCGACGTAGTACTTGCCACTGATGTCAACGCCAGCCTCCTTTGCCTCTTTGGCGACGTAGTCGGCCTGACGCCTCGGCATGGCGTCCAGTTGCTGGTTGTTGTACCGGCCCTCCATGAACGCCCTGTCGCTGCCCAGGGAGCCAGGTGCGATCTGGTGCGCGCACATGTCTGCCCATCGCTCGCCGTGCGGCAATGCCTTCTTGTAAACCTCAACGGCCGCTGGGCCTAACGCCTTAATGTGCGAAGGAATCATTCAGGTGGTGCTTCCTGTTGCGGAGGAGGGGGAGGGGGAGGGGGGACTTGATATCGACTGACATCAAAGTTCATGGTGTTGCCCCAGTCCTCCAGCATTGCGTTGAACAGCTCGGGGCGACCGGCTTGGAGGAGGCCTTGGGCGACAGGCATGATGATCTGCATGGCGTTGTTGAGGTTCTCCACCTTGGTGGCGATGTTCGGCTTCCTCGCGGAGCCTGCCTCAACTCGGTAGCTGTACTCCCGAACGATGTTGTCTGGCGACTCGTTTAGGACGTGCATCTGCCACGCCTGCGCCGCCATGTCTCCGAGCAGCGGAGCAACGTCTTGCGGCGATATCAGCCAGCGGGCCATCAGCCCTTCTTTGCGGGCAACCTCCGAGAGGGCGTCCTCAAGCTGGTTGGCGTAGTCGTCAGGCCGCACGGAGATCTGCTCGGCCTTCACGGTCGCCTCTGCCGCACTTCTGAAGGACGCCCTAGTCATGCCGTAGATGAGCTCTGTGAGGCCCACGCGGCGGTCAAAGAGGGCCGTTACCTCGGCGACGATCTGGTACATGTCCTGGGTTACACCAGGCATCTGGAACACAGAGATCACGTCGTTGACGCTGCGGCCGATTGCCTCGCTAATCTCAACGATCTTGAAGCCGCCCTCGGCCTTCTCAAGGATCTTCGACTTGATGTCTGGGTCTGCGGCCTTCGCCACGCCAACGAGCGTCTGCGAGGATGTGGCAATGCGGGTCGCCAGAAAGGACATGGCCCAGTTGATGAACCGCAACTCGCCGATGGCCGGGCGGATCAGCGACAGCGGCCAGGAGTACCCAGGCTTTCCGTGCCACGCCAGTAGCGTGAATGGCCAGCCGTTGGGCTCTGCCCAGAACGGGATCGGCCATTGAGCTGCCATGAAGAGGGACTGCGGTATCCCTGTCTCGTCCACCTCTTCCTGCAAGATCGCAGGCGGGGCATTTAGGGGGAAGTCGACGCCCTCGGCTACGACGATGTAGCAGTTGGGGCCAAGTGCGTCGAACTTCCCGCGTAGTTCCTTGTCGCCGTCTTTGAGGCGGTCGCCAAAACCAGTCTTGGAGTAGATCTCCCAGTAGGTGATCAGGTCGTTGGTTTTGCCGTTCTTCTTGCGGTGTTCGTAGCCCCGCTCGCTCTCGTCAGCCCGAGACTGGTAGCTCTCGGCGTGGCCCTTCAGGTCTTCCCGCTGGAGGCCAAACTTGCCGGCGACGTAGTCCACCGGGTGGGTCCGCTTCCTCGCACACCACAGGATGTCTTCGTACTCGTCGGCGTCCGGGTCCCAGACGAGGTTGTCGATGGAGTCAAAGAAGCTGCCGGCCAGTTTCGTATCCGAGCCGGGTGGCTGGTACAGCTCATGCCACCACACCGAACAGCCCTTGATGAACGCCTCTTCCACCACCTTGCGGCTGTGCTGCTTGAGGTTGAGCTCGTTGGGCGTGTAGTTGAGGTACTCTTCCAGCAACTTGGAGATCAGCTTTCGCCGCTCCAGAGACAGCCCCTGCTGCTGAACCATCTGCTGGTACATCTGCATGCCAGGGTCTGGCATCATCAAAGGCTGCCCGTCAGGCCCCACCACGGGCTGGCCATCTGGCCCCATCTGCGGCACAGGGGGCTGCGGGAAGATGCCCAGCATCTGCGGCTGGATGACAGGGTACTGCTTAGGAGTGACCGTCCGGGTGGGGTTGCGGTGGTGGATCACTGCGGTGAATAGACGAACCGCTTCCCACACCCGGTTGATCTGCATCCGAAACTCGGGGGGCTCTATGCCCCGCGAGTAGCTCTTGAAATACTTCGACCCCCACATCGCCTCGGGATCGGAAGCGAAGAACGCCATTGCCTCTTGGGCGTCGTCCGTAAATGGCTTCTTGTGCTTCTCGGCAAGGCGGATTTTCTCCAGCCATTGCTTCGTAATTGGGCGCAGTGGATTGTCGTCAGCCATGGAAATCTCCTACTGGCTAATGTCCTATTTCTTCGGTTGGAGTGCTGCGAGCTTCTTCTCAAGCATCGCAACCCGCTCGGAAAGAACTGCCAGTCGCGGGTCCTCGGGGCGGGCTGACCACATCCCGTATTCCTTCCACGCCGGATACTCCTCAAACCCAGGGTCGTCCTTGTGGTGGACGCTCGCTCGGTCGACGCCGCCGTAGCCTGGGCTGACGACCCACAGGTCCAGGGCTCGCTGGCCGACCTTGCTTACGAGAGCGATTGACGGGTCGGCGCCTTCATGGGCGTAGAAGTAAACCCAGTCGCCAAGAATCGGCTTTGGCATGTCATACATGTTTCACAGGTCCTATGTTGACGCCACGGGGTTCTGACTCGCGCTGGCGTCGTTTGCGCTCGTCAAGCCACTTAACCCACCACGGGTCAGGGCCAAACTGCTTCGGAGGCCGGTGGTACTTGGGCTCGTAGGCGCACAGGTACTCCAGGCACTGGACTGCGTGGACATCGCCGCGTGTCTGCGGCACGTCGGTGACGAAGACTTGTCCATTCACAGAAGTGGTCTTTTTGCGATACCGCTTAATCTCGCGAATGAGGTTCGGGCAAGACCCCTCTAGGACTTTGATGCCGGTCGACCCGTCGCCCTTGATGTGCAGCATTTGCCGCACCAAGGCTGTTCTCGCGGGGATGTCGTCGGAGCCCGGAATGAACGAGTAGTTCGTTGCCTCGCTGCGGATCTTCCGCTTGCGTAGCTCCTCTGTGTACAGCTCATGCGGCAGACGGCCCGAGCCCAAGTCGCGAAGCGCACCGCCGTGCATGTCCATGATGAATGCGCGGATGTGCTGGTGCTTGCACTTCTTTTCAAACTCTTCGCCCCAGATCAGGGCATTGCAGTTGCGGATGTAGAGTTCATCGTAGATCAGCAGGAACGATTCGTCTGGCGGGACGGCTCCAAAGATACTTGCCATCACGGCGTGGCCAGGGTCAATGGCGACGTACTTTGTCCACTCCTCGGGGACGCTCGGGAGGTCCTGCCGACTGAGGATATGAACCGCCTGGTTGAAGGACGGGTACATCAGCGTGGACTCGGTTGTGAACTCACCCTCGGCGCGCATGCGGAGTTCGTCTGCACCAAGTGCGGCCCATCGATCCAGATTCTTTTTCTTTTCCTCTGTGTCGATGTGCTTGTTGTCTAAGAACCGCAGCGTGAACTTGACGATGCCGGGCTTCTCAACGCCGTTCTCCACCTCACGCTCGGCACGTTCGCACAGACCGAGCAACGCATCATTCTTTGAGTGCGGCATTGCGGACCACACAAACCGGCCTTTACGGTCGGCGAGGCGGGCCAGCATTTCGCCAACCCACTGCTCGTTGTTGATGTCCTCGTCAATCCAGATAAGGTCGGCCTGAAAGCCCTGTGGAGGTTCGCCTTCCGACGAGTAGAAGTAGATCGTCCAGCCGTTTGTCAGTTCGACCTTCTGCGCGTAGCCTGCGCTCTTGAGGACCCAAGACACGCTGGCGACATAACGCGGCGGGATCAGCGGCGGGGCCGGCTTGGTTTCGGCTCGCCGCTCAGGCTCTTCGCCTGGCCGGAAGCTTCTCCACTGCCCTGTCTGCTCGTCTTTGATGATGCGGTACGCACCTGATTTGAACAGGGAGGGGTAGCACACCATACCGATGTGGGGCCAATTTCTTCCGACAATAACAAGGTTTCCATCCTCTCTTGGAAACTTGCCGTGCGGATCTTGTCCAGTCGCAGCCCTGGCAGCCTCAACACCGACGCACAGCGTTTTGCCGCCTCGGTTACCGCCCAGGACAATACGCTCAGACGCCATGCATTCATGGAAGGCCTCCTGGTGCGGCATGGGCTCGTACAGCCGCAATGCCTCAATGCGGCGGTCCTTTAGCTCCGCCTGCACCTCCTTGAGCTGCGACAGAGCGTGCGAGGTCAGCCCGAGGTCAACGGGTTCGCTTGGCTTTTGCGGCGGCGGTATCGGGGGGTGCTTTCTCACTCCACTCCCCGCACTTCGTCTTGCTGTCGGTCAGCGGGAACGCTGTCAGTCCGCTGGTTCGCTGTATCGACGGTGGGTATCTGTGGCATTCCCCCAGTGACTGGGAGATGGGTTTCCACCAACGGCAGTTTTCGCACATCCGTAGCATTGATTGTGACCGCCGCTTCCAGTAGACGTTGTTGCAGTTCTTCTTCCAGCTCTTCTTCCGACCAATGGGTCAGCGGCTTCTTTGCTCCACCCATCGCAGTGTTTGCGCTGACCAGTCGGACGACGGTGTCTAGCATCTTTGTCCTGAACGCGCCGCCGGAAGGGGAGTCGTACAACTGCTTCATGTAGGCGTTTGCAAACCCACGCACCCCGCCGAAATACTCCATGAGAACTTCAAGGAGTTCAGACGAGTGAGGGACGTTCGCTCCGCCAAGGCGGGCTGACGCGACGAACAAATCGACAGCACCCTTCTCAATTTCATCAAGACGCTTTGTGCGTCTCTTCTCCTTGCGGCGACGCTCATGGTCACGCCGGCAGGGCTTGCACCTGGCGTGCAAACCGTCCTTTGACTTGTGGAAGTAATCCGGCGTCTCAGGAAACGATTTTTTGCACTGTATGCAGGTTCGCTCGTTCGACATGCTTCGCGAGGTCCGCAGGCATCTTGAGGTCTACGATCTTGTTTCCACCGTCATGCTGCGACGACCAAGCCATCCGCAGTTTCTGGCCAACGCTCTTGGCATCCATGACGACAGGCTTGCCAACGCACTTAGGCTTCCAGTGGCCAGCCCAAGCGTCCCAGTTGCAGAGAACCGGGTTGTATCCCAGCTTCGTTGCCCCGGTAAGCGACAGGTCGCGAGTCATCGTCACGTCTTCAGTGGACGCCTTGTTCGCTGCGTACTTGTCTGTCCACTCGTAGTAGAACCACGGGTGGTCTTTGTCCGTCTCGGGCTCGGTGACATCAAAGCACCGCATGTCGTACATAATGAGCCCGGTCGGCAACGCGGCGCATTCCTGAATGCCTGACATCTTCACTGCCGTGTGCCTGTCGTACATCTCAAGCTGGAAGTCAGGGCTTGCATGCTCGGACTGGTGGTTCTGCCAGCGGAAGACGTAGACGCATTCATGCGGCGGAGGGCCACAGTATGGCGCACCTATGCACACAGGGCCGTCGTCGTAGTTTGAAACTATGTAATCAAACGACGACTGGAAGAACGGCTTTGCGTCAGGCGCCGCGATGTTGATGTCAGGTTTCATGTCGGAGTCAACCATCACAAGGATGTCGACACCAAACTCCCGTGCCATCAAAACGGCGCGGTTGCGAGTCATCGTTATTGGCGTGTCGGCAAGGTTCCAGACGCGGATGTTTTCGATCCGCTGGTCCTTTGACGCCTCGGCAATCAGAGGCACCATCCACTCGCGGATGTCAGGCACCTCGGACGAAATGCCGCCGTTGCCGCCGTAAGAAAAAGTGCAGAAACCTACATTGAACTTCTGGTCTTGCATGGAACACCTTGAACGGGGGTTGGTGTACCAGTGTACACTTTACGCAAACAGGCCCGCAAGCGGGTTAGACCATCCGTTGCGAACCATGCCGCCAGCCTGCGCCCACAACTCGGGGAAGTTAAGTTGCGGCGGCTGGGGCGTCGGGGTCCCAAAGGACATCTGCCGCCCCAGGGCGTCGTTGATGCTTGCAATGAAGGCGTCCCTCTGGGAGTAATCCGGCATTGCGTTAACAGCCGTCTGCGTCGGCATGGTGAACGACTGCGACTGCTGGTAATTCTGCGGGGGCGGCTGGTACGCCGGCGACTGCTGCTGGCCGCCTGACGGAAAGCCTGGGTAGTTTGCTTCTGGCGTTCCATAATACGGACGAGCAGGCTGCTGCGGTGGCTGGCCACCTGACGGAAAGCCTGGGTAGTTCGCTTCTGGCGTTCCGTAATACGGACGAGCAGGCTGCTGCGGTGGCTGGCCACCGCCATAAAGATGGACGACCCAGTTGGGCTCGTACCTTCCATCAGGCGTCTTGAAGTACCCTGGCGGTGCGTCGGAGATGTCTTGCAGCTCTTGCTCAAGCCGGCGGCGGGCATTCGCGTTCCTAGGGTCGTCCCATGTCCCGCGTCGTTTCATGTCGTCAATCTGACGCTGTGTTCCTTCAGGGCCTCTCACAATAACCCCGCCAGGATTCGGAGAAGGCCGCTGATACGGTTGCCCAGGAGCCCCTGGCTGGGCCGGCTGCTGACTTCCGCCGCCAGGGCCGTAGGATCGCGGCATCGGCTGGGCGTAGTTCATGTGCCCGCCTTGCGGATATCCGCTTGGCTGCGAGTACTGCTGGTAGTTACCGCTAGGCGAGTACGCAGAGTAGTCGCCCTTCGCCTGCGAACTTCCAAACTGCTGCGACATGGCTGGTGCAGAGGATTGCCTTGCGCTGGCCAATTGTGCGGGCGTTGCAAGCGGACCCTGCTGCGAGTCGCTCCCCTTTGGCTGTGCCTGCCCGTGCGTGAACCGGCCACGCGAGTATGGTGATGCCATCATTATGCTATGATCCTCCCAGTAATTCGCTTCCTAGCGGCCTCCAGCGAAGAAGGGTCTTGCACACCAGTGCTTGCCTGCTGCAAGTCACGCTTCAAGGCTCCGACCTGGCTTCGCCTCTGCCTCCACGCATCCATCGTCTGCGCAGGGTTGATGTTTACTTGCGACTGCTGCACCTCTGGCGTGTAGGCGTTACGCTGTGCGTTACGCTGCCTCCAGGAGTTGTCAACGTCGATTTGTTTTTGCCCATTAGCGATTGCTGCTTGCCGGTCTACCGCCGGGCCTTCATCGCCAGGCTGCTGCCTGTCAAGCTTCACTGGCGGAATACGTTGCAACGTCCTTGCTGGCTTCGGCCCAAAGATGTTGCCGCCAGTCAAAGCTTGGTAGGCGCCATCAGATCCAGCAAACGCGCTCATCGGTCTGCCTGCTGCGTGGATAGGTTGTCCGTCCCAGAACCAGTTCCGTAGATCATCCGCAGTCGCTCCATGTCGTCCATGGACTCGTAGGCGCGTACCGCCTCTATGAGTTGCCGCAGGTAGTCAAGGTTTTGTATTGCTGTGTTCATATACTGAAAGAGCCTCCGGTCGGTTGCCCAACCGGAGGCTCCCCCCGTAAGCCCCCTTGGGGCAAAACCACCTGGGCGCTGCGACCGTGCAGGTCAGCCGCAGCGCCCATAGGATCACCGGCCCAACGAAACGACTGCGAGGACATCCTCGCCGGCGCCCGCAGCAGCAGATGCCGCTCGGCCCACAAGGCCAAGTGCAGCGGCTGCCTCGGTCGGGGTTGCAGTGACAGCCTTTCCGCCAACCGACGCATCGGTCGCACCGCCGGCGGCAGCAGTGTTTGCGACCAGGAGGTCGCCAACCACTACGGCTTCGTCAACAGTCAGCTCGGAAGGACCATCAACCGTCACCCAGAACACATCGTTGGCTGCGACACCGCTGGCGGACAGATGCTCGTCAGAGATGCCGGCAGGCCGGTCGTTCGTCACGCGGGTGTAAGCGTCGACAGCGGTGAAGCTGCCAGCAACCCACTTGACCATTCGCTTCCCGTAGAGCGTCGTACCGGAGCTGTTGCGGACAGCAACGCACGTCTTGATGCGGTTGCTGCGAACCTGCCCGGTAGTCGGATCAACGTCAGGAAACTGCTTAATAACGCCCACCCAGCCTGTGCCGTCGCTTGCAGACGACACGCCCAGGGTCTGGCCGAGCCCGAATGGTGGATCAACAAGAAGACTCATTTACTTATACCCCTTTATCAGGCAAGGCTGGTGAGTTTGAAGAAGTTACGCGGCGACTTGAACTTCAAGTTGCCGAGATGGCTGACAACGTAGCGATATTGCTGCGTGATTTCGTCGTAGAAAGGTCCCTCGCTCGTAAGCAGGTTTCCTTCCATGCAGAGAAGTTCAATGTTGCCGACAGCCAGGCCGTAGCCGGTGTTAGCAGGCACAGAATTTTCTCCCGACACTTCCACGCCGTCCAGCTCAAACACGTCCGTGAAGCCGTAGCTTCGCAGGCCGTTTGTGCGGCTGACGATCACACGCTCCTTGGCATCCAGCGAGTTCATGAAGTCGATGAACAAGCGACGATCCAGCAGCAGCATGTCGATTTGATCCTCTTGCGAATCATTTCGACGGGTCTGGTGGATCGCCTCACGCACAGCCTTGGTGCAGTTGGCAGACCACGTTGTGTCACCGAAGTAAGACGACGTGTAGTTACAGATGACAGGCGAGAAGAAGTCGTACTCGCTGTCGGTTTCACCGTTCGGCCACACACCAGAAATCTGCGAGCCGCCGTACGCACCGAGCGTGGTCGAAAGACCGGCGTAGGTGTCGTTCGGATAGCCGAATGGGTCAGCGGCATTGGCGGAACGCTGGGCACCAGTTGCCACGTTGATGGTTCCGTTCGTTGCCATGAACGATTCGACACCGTGGAACTTCAGTTCGTTCCCGGCAGCGTAACCGTCCTGCACCCACTGCTTCGCGAGATGCTGCTGGATGCTGGTGATGAGCCGGCTGCTCATCTTGCCAGCGACGTTAACAAGGGCTTGCGCCGAGCGATTCTCAAGCATTTCCTTCTTGTAAATCGCATCCGTGACTTGGTAGCCCCGGTACTCAAGCTCTAGCTTCTTCCAGAGGTTCTGGCGACTGAAACTCCGAGGAGTCTCGCCGTTGTTACCCTGTGCAGGGTGGTTGCGGTACTGGATTTCCCAGTCGAAGCCACGGCCTGCCATGTTCATGCGAACCTGGCCAGCCCCTTCCAGCGCTGCAAAGAGTTTATACTTGCGAAGGCAAGCAATCTCTTCTTCGCGCAGGTGATTAACAATCGTAGTTGCAATACTACGAGCCCAATCAGTTGAACTAGCCATTTAGAACTCCATCTTCGGCGAGTTGGTTCTTGAGGCGATCCTCAAAGGTCATACGCTGGCGTGGAGCCCGAGGCTCCGTGGCGCCAGCACTGCGGTTTGGCACCCGCGTTGCACGTTCACGCAGGAATGCCATGTTCGACTGCTCTACTGGAGGCTGTGCTACCGGAGGGGCAGGAGGCGGAGGGGCCTGCTGCATCTGCTGGTAACGCAGGTTCAATAGGTCACGCTGAAGCATGCCGGTCGCATACTTCCATCGGGCTTCCGGGGATTGGATGCCGTACTCTTGAGCCTGTGCGATGTAGGCCTGGATGGCTTGGCCTTCTCGCGTCACGTTGCCCTGCTGGTCGTAGAGCCAGTCAGAGTTTTGCGACTCAAGCGACTGAACATAGTTTTGAGCCTGATACCCGCTAAGTGCGCGGTTCACCAGCTCCTCTGCCTTCTTCTGAGCAACCTGCTCAACGAAGGGTGAAAGCGTAGACTCGGGGTCTGTTACCAGCTTCCTAGCGAAGTCTGCTGTGTACGCCTGGTAGTCCCGAAGGGCCTGCTGCGCTTCAAACGGAGCATCTGGAGCGATCACCTCCCTTCCGGTTTCTGGGTCCCGTACGATGTAGTTCCGCCAGGTTTCTTTAACCTGTGGAGGATTCCACCACTTAGCGGGCTCTTCAGGCTTTGGCGGTGCGTTCTGCTGGGCAAGCCACTCCTGGTACTTCTGCTGATTACGCAGGTACTCTTGGGTTGCAGGCATCATCTGCTGGTACTGTTGCAGCTGACGCTGGGCTTCTCGCAGACCTGTGTGCGACTGATAGAGAGAACGAGCGATCTCCTCGTCCTGCCTGCCCTCAAAGTCGGGCAGCGCCTTGAAGGCGTCGTAGATCGTACCCTGCGGCTGTTCAGCAACAGGCTCAGGCGCAGGGGCGTCCTGCGTCTCTGGTGCGTCTACGATCTGGTCTTCAATTTCTTCTGACATAGTCCTGTAGCTCCGGGGGTTACGGGGTGCTACTGGCTATATGTCCACTATGTCAGAATTTGTGGCCGTTTTTTTAGCGGCCTTGAGCAGATTGCGACATGCCCCTCGCGTATTCGCCGGCTGACTCACCGGCTCTTCGCAAGTCGTCAACAATCGAAGGCCCTTCGGTCGCGCCGTACAAGCCTAGAGGGATGGCGCTGTCGATGGCGATGTTGCGGGCCGCCGCCAACGGAGCCCTCCTGGCGATGTTGCCAACTGCGCGGACGGCGGCGGAATCTGGGTCGATCAGGCCGTCAAGAAGCAATGAGGCAACTTTTGTTGCGCGACTCTCCGGAACACCGAAGTCATTCATTATGTCGCTTGTGCTTACCGGCCTGTCGCCAAGATACTGCTCCATGCTCGCCGCGAGAGGCGTTGAGTCCGCGTATCCGTGCTGCATCATCTCAGGGCTGTCGAACGGAATCGCCCCAAGGATCTCTTCGTACTTTGTTCGCAGTGGGTGGAAGTCGCCTTCTTTCGCAAATGTGTTTGTTCCCAGCAGGAACTTGTCTGCAGCGTTTGCGAAATCGTCCGCAGCACCTTCGTTTCCGTATGCCATGCGTACGGCACTTACTGGCATTTCGACCGTGGTGTCCCACCAGCCCAAGCCCTCGCTCACCAAGCCTCCTGGGTAAGTGACGACGTTGGCGGGCCTGTACTTGAGCGGCGGCCTGTTCATCTCGCGAAGTTTGTACGGGTTTGGGACTGCTCCGCCTCGCACAAAGTGCTCGCGGTATGCTGCCGGGCTGTTTGCTTCGATTTGCTGAAGACGCTTGATCAAGGCGTTGTGCCTGACCATCTGATCGTACTCGTCGTCGCCAACAGGCCGTCTACTGCTAAGCCTGCCTGCGTATTGCATCACGCCAGGCGAGCCCGTTCGCGAAACTGGCAGGGAGGCGGCTTCGTTCTTCGCGGCTTGAATAGCCCTGCCAATGTGAAGCTGAGTCTCTTCCATGCCAGGCAGCGGGTAGATGCCCGTCATTCCGCCGATGGCAATGTCTTCTTGCGTTGCCATTACCACTTCACCCGATCTGCCCAGTACGCAGCAGACATCTTGCCCTTCGCGATGTTCTCTGCGTGGCGAGCCTTGAACGATTCCCTTCGCTTCCGGTCAGAGTCTGACTCATTTTCGCGCTGCGGTGAGCCCGAAACACCCTGCTGACCAAAACGAATTAGTTTCGTTTTGTTACCTTCCTTGGCCATCACCATGTGGCTTTTGTCAGGGTGGTTGGGCGTTCGTACTGGTTTATTCGGAATCAATCTCCGAATTTTCTCGCCTTCGCTGTCCATGGATCAGCTCCTCAAACACGTCGGGTCCTTCGTCGTCGTCGATGTCCCACCAACCCACGGCAGCTACTCCACAAAGTAGTCGCCATACCGCTTCGCCCGCGTGCCGGGCGGCACCTGGCCTCGCGAAGGAATGAACGACGACACTCTGTCGTAGTCGCCGTAAGGAGACAGAGGCTCAGGCAGCTCGCCAGGCATGGCTGGCCGTCTCGGCTGGAAGTACTGGACGCGGCCGAGCCCCGCGTCAGCCGAAGACACAGGGCCTTCGGCGTATCTAGGCTCGGGCAGTTCGTACCCGTCAGAAGAAACCTGGCCAGACATGGCCGCCATCACCAAGTTTCGGATAAGACTTCCATAAGGGTCCATCGTTACATCCCGCTCAAGAGTTCTCGGATCAACATTGCGTCACGGTCTGCGGCGGCTCGGGCCATGTCGCCCTGGGTCTTGATTCGCATCAGCTCCTGCTCATGGGCCATGCGTCGCATCTCGCGGTTCTGCGAGACTCGGGAGTCGTTCTCGCGGCGGATGTTGTCCATCGACGCCTGCGCCATGCCTTGCGACATCTGGTATTGCTCTGCAGGGTTTGGCAGCCAGCCCATTGGTGCTGGGCCTCCGCCGGCAGATTGACGCTCTCGTCCTCTCTCCCTGCTCTTTTGCGCGTTCTCCATCACGCGGCGGCGCGTAGCCTGCTCTTCGTCCTCGTCACCAAACAACGCACCCATCATTCCGCCAGGCATGGCATTAGCTCCACTGTGTTGAGTTCCTCTCTGCAATTGCTATTGCCCGTTTCAGCATTAAGCGAGCAACTGATCTGACAAACAGCATGCCACGCTTCCGTGCTTCCTCTTGCATCCAGTCGCAGATCTCTTCTTCGTTGTCTCTGCACCACTGGCAGCCCATCTTGTCCATGTGCTTGGCTCGCTGGTTGCACTGACATGTGGGTGTGGCAACAACGCCGATCATCTTCAGCAGCTTCTTCAGCTCGGCACCAGGACCACCGAGGGAATACTTCTCGGCGATCTCTTGGTACACGTCCTTGGGCATCTCCATGATCTCGTCTGTGACGACAGTGGCTGCCGCCAGGACAGCTTCCATGTAGCCAGGCTTCCGGTTCCTTGCAGCTTCCTGTAGGCCGGCAGACTTGAATCTAATCATGGCGGCTCGCATGGCTCGTTCTGGCATGTTCCGCCGCAGCAGTAGGGGTCGATATCTCCACAGAAACAGGGCACTGGGGGCGATGTTCCGCAGATGGTGGCGGAGGCCGACGCACACTCTGCGGCAGTTGTGTAGCCGGTGTATGTCGTACCGCCGCAGGTGAATCGGTAGTCGCCGCAGCAGTCGTCGTCGGTCGTACACCCGCAAGGGTTATCGATGCACTGCGATCCCTTGCCTTTCCAATCGCCGCCGTAGGCAGCGCAGTTGGCTTCCGTTTCGTCGGTGCATTCGCCGCCCTCGTAGCAGCAGGCACCACAGCAACAAACACAAGTACAGACCATACAGGTGAATGTCCTAGATTCTGGAAACGAGAATGGGTGCGGTGGGCACTTACTGTTGCAGGCTCTGTTTGCCGAACGGTCTGAAGTTCGGCCCCCCACCGATTGGCTCTTTGGAGTGCAGCAAGAGGGGGCACCGCCAATGGACTCACCCTTCGGGTAATCCATTTGGCTTTGTGGTGGCCAGCCGGTTGTCGACTGTACGGGCTGGGGTGCAAGCACCACACGCAGTGTCAGGGACTAGCGACAGCTCAACTGCGTAATCAAAACCAGAGCTTCCTCGTTGCGCCGGCTCCGTGTCGGCTGGGGCGACTCCTCTGCTTCGGCAGGGAGTCGTTGCGCACTCACCGTGTCAACTCTGGGGCGTATGCGGTAGGGGTCGAAAAGCGGGGCTTTTGGCGTACGAGCGGGGACGAGAAACGGGCTGGCCAGACAGATGCCCGACCAGCCCGCTCAGGAGCAACGAAAGGATACGCAGTGTAGCAGACTCCTGCACGGCTGTACAGGGCTGGGGGCCAGAAGAGTGAAAAACTCCAGGTGGGGAATTGACTATATACGCATGTCCGCGTTGGGGGGGATACCGGGGGTCGTCGTTGGTTCTCTGGTGTGCGGAATCGGGCGCAACCCCTTGCGGCGCCTAGGGTTGCGCGGCGCGTATTGCTTGGCGCACTGGATCGGGCCTGATCGGATAGCCCGCAACCCTCGCGGAGCGCTCCCGGAGTGGTGCCGATGCATCGCCCCCTCGCCTGTCCACTTGTCCACTTGTCCACTTGTTACCTTGTCCACTTGTCCACTTGTCCACGTCTGCACCTTTGTCCACTTGTCCACTTGTCCACAAAAAAAGCCCCGCGAGGCGCAACCCCCGCGAGGCTCTGTGCAGCGTATTCCGCGAGGCTATCCGTTGAGCGCCTCGCTCAGTTGCTCGCGCCCCCAACCCGCCGGCAAGCGCTTAAGGGTTTTCCCGATCTGCCGATTGCCGATTGATCCCGCGAGGCGGTAGTTGTGGATAGCGTACCGCTCAAACGCTATTTCTGTGCGGTCGTTGTGTCGCGACTGCACCACAATCTGAACGCGGATTGTGCGCCGCGTTCTCATCCATCGCAGCCGGTCGCGCTCGGAGTCGCGAGGGACTGACCGCAACCCGTCGCGAGCGTTCTCAACGGCCCAAAACAGACGGGCGGGATCGGCAGCCCGTGCCGACTCGGAAGCCCCGGAAAATGCCTCAGGGTCGATGGTGGTGGCGGTCTTCCGTTGAGTGTCGCGGAAGTAGCGCTTCCGCCACCGACCGCAGATGAAAAGCGCCGCCCGTAGGTGGTTTACCAGCGGTTCGGCAAACTGGTCGAAAAGTAGCCTCCCGGTTTTGGTCAACACACGGAACTCGGCCTCCGTCCAATCCGTCGCGAGCCAGTCCGTCACAATCCCCTGCACAACGTCGCCGAAACAATCCGCCGGTATTGGTGTTTCCCCGTACGGGCTTCCGTGCCTCCGACAGTAGCGTTCAATCCTTGCGACGACGTGGGCGATGTCGGTTCCGATAGTGGCGGGGTCGTAAGTGTAAGCGCTCATGGTAAATCCTCCGATTGAATGTTGGGCGGTTCAATCTTCCGCCCGTCTGTTTATTAATACGACAACCCGGGTAACTCGTCAACAGAAAAAATAAAAACTTTTCCGCCACGCTCGGAAGATACAATACGACAACAAACGACAACAAACAAACGGAAAACAATCCGCACGTTTGAACGTCGTTTGTAACAACGCTTTAAGCCTGGTTGCTGGCAGTTGTCTGCTGGCAGTCGGGCGTAAAGTTTTTCAAAACTTTTCCGCCACGCTCGGAAGATACAATACCGTCAGAAAGTGACGAGTTACTATCTACGGATGCGAGCAGTCAAAGGAGGTGCATACATGAGCAAAGTGGACGATGCCACCAAGGCCATCATGGCTGCCGTGGCTGAGTCGCTGCAACGCCTGCGAGAAGTGGGCAAGGTTGCAGTGCCATCCGACGACCTGGCTGCGGATGCTGTCAGGGGCTGTATCAACAGCCGCACTGGTTGCTGGCGACGCAGCAAGCCCAAGGATGATACGGCTGCGCTGTTGTGGGGCCTTGTTAAGTTCCACCGCTCGTCTGGCAGCCTATGGGGTTTTCCATGGTTTGCCGACGCCCAGTTGCGTGACGAGCTAGACACGCTCGCCATTGTGCTACTGGGCAACAGGTCGCGTGCTGCCGAAAACTGGGAGCGAGCGATCTACGGCTGACGACCTCCGAAGCAGGTCAGTGTGGTTCCGTCACGCTGGCCTGTCTCGGCTGCCGTTGGTAGTCGGTTTCTCTAACCGGTGAGGTGCGATATGGGTTTCCATGTCGCCCGCATCGTCCAGCCTGGCAAGTCGAATACCAAAATCGCTCACGGTGAGCGGTTGGATATTCACGCTTGCACGGTTTCGCTGGCAGCTAGCAACACGTCTGGCTTCAATGTGTGCCCACGGGCTATGCCCCGCACGCAGATCGACGCCTTGCGTGATGCTGGCAGCAGCTGGGAGCAGGTCGCAGAGATCGCCCGTTCTCGCGGGCTTTCGATGTGTACTGCCAGCTGTGTCACCAATGAGGCTGGCAAGGGTGCTGCGGACTTTGTCCGTAACCCACGCCAGAATCTAACTCGTTGGTACGTGGAAGACCGTCAGTCTTTCCGTGAGCACCTTATGGACGAGTTGCGGGCAGAGTGTGTCAAAGCTGCTCGGAAGCGTGCTCGGGCAGCGTGCAGGCCCAACGTGGACTCTGATGTCCCTTGGGAGCGTACGGTGCCTGAGATCTTTGGCCTGCCGATGGATTTCTGGGACTACACCAAAGTTTCCAGCCGCCTAGGCAAAACGCCAGAAAACTACCATCTGACCTATAGCGTCAACGATGGTACTACTGCCACAGACTGGCAGAACGTCTACGACTCCGGCTGCAACATTGCCGTTGTCTTTGACGCTGAGTGGCAGCCTGGTGGCAAGGCTGAGTATCGCAGGTTCGGCCTTCTGCCGACCTGGTACACCGACCCCAACGGGTACCGGTGGCGTGTGATCGATGGCGACAAGTCGGACTTCCGTTTCCTAGACGGTGGCCCGGTGTGTGTCGGCCTTCGGCTTAAGGGCTTCACCTTCGGACGGTGGATGGCCCGTCTTTCTGGTTTTGCGGTCAGTGTGCCCCGCGCGGTGCGGGGTTGGTACACCGACCAGCACCCTGCCCATGCGGCGTGAGGAGGTGCGAGATGGTGGCGATGGAAACGGGTGCAGTCGTATTGGCTGGTGACCCTTGGTCTGGCTTTCAGGTGTTCGGCCCCTTCGACAGTGAGCTGGAGGCTACGGAATACGCCGAAGACAAGCTGACTCACAAGGAGTTTTGGTGGGTTATGAAAACAGAAAGGGAGGTGTGATGCGTTACCTGTATGTGGCCGAGATGCGTATCCGGCCAGCTGGCGCCATCGGCGCTTTTAAGGACGTGAAGTTCCCTGTTTCGCTCCCAGAACCCACGGCAACAGCGTCACAGGTTGCCGACAGCTGGCGGGATTTAATCGGTGATGACTTTGAATCTGTGGCGATTGTGTCTGTAAACGGCCAACCCACGTTGGGCGTTGGTTCCGAGCATGTGTTTAACGGTGAGGAGGTGTGATATGGATCGACTGCGTGTTCAGAAGGGCTGCTATGCAATGGAAGCTCAGCCCGTTGATGGTGGCGTGCTGATCAGTGTTGAGCGTACGCCTGAGAAGACGGCCGACTGGTCTTTCCAGTCGATTTTCCTAGGTCCGGAGGATGCTGCCAGGCTGTGCAGCTACCTGGTTGATGCTGTCGACGGGGTTTCCGCCGGATTGTTCAAAGAGGAGGTGTGAGATGGTGGCGATTGTGACCAGGTATCACGGGCCAACGAACACCCGTGGTGCAAGGTATTCGGCCAGGGCTGACGGGCGAGTGGTCTATGTCGGTATTGACCACGCATTGGATGAAGAAGGCAACCACAGGCGGGCTGCTGTAAAGCTGTGCCGGTTGGGCGTGTGGGATGAGGACCGCTTCTTCGGCGGCTCTGTGCGTGACGGTGAGTGGGCGTGGGTGCCCGTGTTCACCTACGAATTGGAGCAGCGGCAACAAAAGAAGGTGGAGGTGTGATATGGGTTGGTATGGCGACAACTGTACGCGGCGTCAAAAGATCGAAGACCTGACAAAGCAGCCGCGTGACGATGTGAAGTGTTTGCGGCACTGCTACAGGGGAAACGCATACCGTGGCGTTCTGTGGGCGGTGTGGGAAGACCCTGCCGGCAGGCATATCACCTGCGATGTGCTGGAGTACCGAGACAACATGTGGTGGAACAAGCCACTGTGCGAAGGGATGGGGCCGTTCTACTACTCATGCCCGCTCGGCTACTTGGACATGGTCCCGCCTGTGAACGCGGATTGGCGTGAGAGCGTGCGTGAGTATCACAACAAGAGAAGGAAGGTGCAGCATGCGTGACGACGAACACTTCTACGGCGAGGCGTTCCACATGACATGCAAGGACGCCATGCTTGCCAAGAGCAACTACGTCAGCCTGTATGAGGTCGTCCCTTTCTACGGAGGCCCCGAAGAAGGTGGCTGGTGGGGGCGGGATACCGTCTTGGTGGCTTACAAGAAGTGTGCGTGTGCAGAAGAAGCGTCTGCCATTAGGCGAGAGGTTGAGAAGCTCGCAAAAGAGTTGTCCGAAGTATCGCGACGTGCGTACGGCGACCACTGCTTGCTCCAGATGGAGTGGCTGGAAGCTCGCGGCCTAGACGCCGACTACCTGCCCGAACCCGACGGGGAAAGCTTTTTCTTCGTTGCCGAAGAGGAAGTTCCTGGCGAACAGTCAGACACTGGCAGCAGGTATTACGAGTGACAAAGGTCGTAGCACGGAAACATCCAGGGAAGTAGCACGGGAGGTAAAGCATGCGTGAGGTGAGAGTGTACCTAGGTGACGACGACACATACGACTTGGCATCCAACTGCACAGTCAAGGTGTTGGATATAGACGACGAGGTGTGGTTTGAGATTGATGTCGATGCCCTGATCTCTCGGTGTGGCATCGATGAGTTTCTCTCTGCAGTTGAAGGAGGTGAGTAATGGTGGCGAAGAAGGCAGGCAAGCCTGTCGCATTCCCCGTGACGGCAGGCAATATTCTCGCCGCCATGTTTTCAGTGAACAGGTCAGCGAAACGCAACAGAGATGCGGCGCAGGCTTGCTACCGCTCGTCGGCTCACGGGCTGGCGAAGTACCGCAGGCTACAGAAAGAGCTTTGCTACTCGCTCAAGGATCGCGGACTTGTTTTCCTATACAGGATGGGTGTGGTTGCAGCCACTGAAAAGCATGGTTCGCTGACGGTGTATCGCGGCATGGGATATTGCTTTCACTCACCGCTTTCCCCTGACGGCGTGACGCTTGAGCAGACGCAGGGTGACGTGACCGTTGAAGCGAAGCCTCGCAAGTCTACGGACATGAGGCTGATGGATGCGATCGAAACTCTCCGGCAACTCGTCGCACCGATGGACGGGTTCTCGCGGTCGTCCTACCAGCCGCCTGTACGTCAGCGATGGCATAGCGAATACGACGATGACGACGATCGACCCTCGTATGCGTATTCACACTGGGACGACGAGGACGAGGATGACGAAGACGAGTGGAGGTGACGCGATGGCTGTGGAAGAAGCATCGAATGTGCTTGCCGGCGACTGGATTCGCATCGACTACGGCGGCACCGAGATGGATTGCGAGGTGTCATCTGCTAAGCACGGCCCGTCGTCGGTTGTAATCGGCGTTGCTTTGGCTGACGAATACAGGCTGCTGGAGTTTCTGCCTGACGATCCAGTAATGGTGACGCGATACGGGGAAGAGTGCTATGGGGAGGTGTGATGCAGAAAGGGGTGAACATCAACGACTCGGGAGTGCCGTTCACTGACCTGATCCTGGCTGGAGCAAAGACCGTTGAGACGCGGGGCTCCCGTTCGCTGGACAGTGTGATCGGCAAGCGAGTCGGCATAGTGCGAACTGGATGCGGGCCAGCCACCCTGGTTGGGTACGCCACCATAGGCAAGCCGCATCGCTACAAGTCGCGGGCTGCTTTCCGAGCCGACTACTGTCACCACAGGGTTCCTGCTGGCAGCCAGTACGACGCAATGGCAGGGGAGCGATGGGGCTATCCACTCACCGAGGTGGTGGCCGTTGCACACAAGCCAGTCATGAGCCGTGGCATTGTGCTGCGAAGCATTGGCTAGCAACAAGCCCTCGCCCTGACGGGCATTTTCTTTTGCCGGTGCGACTCTCGCTCGGCGCAATCTTCGGTCGGCGTGCGACCGGGGATCACTTCACGCTTTGGAATTAACAAGGAGGAATGATGTCGCGAGGTGCATGTCTATCAAAGAAAGTTGCCGACGTTCTGCTCAAGGTCGGCGAGGTGCGTAAGCGAGCGACTGTGCTTGCAGCCGTGTTGCTGGAGGAAGGGTGCAGTCGCTCCGCGTACCACCAGTTGCAGATTCTGTTTGCGGAACTCGGCAGTATGCCGGACCTACCCTGCATCGAAGGGGAGGATGGATTGCTTCGTATCCCTGATCACACGGTGCTGCAATGACTGACGACGACCGAGAGGAAGAGGCGAACTGGATGCTTCAAATGAGCGCTGAAGATGACGCAAGGGATGAGGAAGACTGGCCGCTACTGAGAGGTGATGAATGACAAAGGAAGAGTGGGCCGTTGTTTCCGAAGCCATTGACTACGCGATTGAGGCTGCCGCGTCAGACTCAGATTCGCTGCGGAAGTGGGGCGACGAGCAATCCGAATGGCGGGCTGATCTTTTAGATAAGGCATGCTCGCGATGGGAGGAAGTGCATGCGATTGTCAAACAGAAACTACCAGGGAGGTTTGCTGATGCCGTACGCCGATAGTGTTTACAACCCGGACGTTGCTGTCGAACGACTGCTTGCATCGCTTCTGCGATGCGTGGAGGCACTGCTCCACCTTGCCGACGACAACCCAGAGCTGCATTCGCATGAAGGGTTTCTTGATGTCATCAGACAGGCTGATGATGCAAACAAGTACGTCAAGAAAAGGATTGCCAATGTTCGCACTAAAGATTGAGACGAGCAACGATGCTTTCAGGTCATGCCCCGATGAACTAGCCCGCCTGCTTACAGAGCTGGCCGGCATGTTCCGCAACGGCGTGCCGGAAGACGAGTGCGCCAGTCGCATACGCGACCTGTTCGGCAATACATGCGGACGCTGGGAGTACACTCCCGAGTAGGTGTACTTTGGTACACTTGCTGCATGAAGAAGAAGGCGAAGCAGTGTGCTTGGGGCGACCACATCTACCGCGCTTCCCCAAGCAAGACACGCGA
>Ga0222714_10002303_pt1 | contig 20405 bp, 19 predicted proteins | sample C33_3DmetaG_FD_165048 | JGI IMG/M metagenome (GOLD analysis project Ga0222714, IMG submission 165048) | Estuarine water microbial communities from San Francisco Bay, California, United States - C33_3D | ecosystem: Environmental > Aquatic > Marine > Unclassified | place: USA: California...
ATTCTTTAGGTGTTACAAATGGAGATCAAATAAAGATTTCAACGCCGCGAGGTGAGATTACACTTGCCTGTCAGATTGATTCAATCGATGAGGGATCTGTCTGGGTGCCTCGCAATAGCGCTAATAGCAAGGTAATTGAAAGCCTTGGTATTACATCAGGTGAGGTATCGGTGGTGAGAGCATGAATAATGCATCGATAATTCTTGATGATCCAACCTGGATAATCGTTGCTAAAGGTGTACTTGTGTTTGCTCTCTGCGTTCTATTAACACTTCTCTCGGTTTGGGGCGAGAGACGCATTGTTGCTCGCATGCAGATGCGTATGGGGCCAAATCGAGTTGGCCCATTTGGTTTACTTCAAGCCTTAGCAGATGGCGTAAAACTAGCTTTGAAAGAGGACATCATTCCGGCAGCAGCAGATCGCGCCGTATTTGTCCTAGCCCCAATTATCAGCGTCACTACCTGCTTTATGGCCTTTGCAGTTATTCCCCTCACCGGCGAAGTTAATTTCTTTGGCGAGCAGACAATTATGCAATTAACTGATCTGCCAGTTGGGGTCCTATATGTCCTAGCGACAGCATCAATTGGGGTTTATGGAATTGTGCTTGGTGGTTGGTCATCTGGTTCTACCTACCCATTACTCGGCGGGCTGCGCTCTAGCGCTCAAGTTATTTCCTATGAAATCGCTATGGGACTTTCATTTGTTGGCGTCTTCATCTATGCCGGATCAATGTCAACTGGCGACATCATTGCTTCGCAAGCAACCTGGTGGAATGTTGTTGTGCTCTTTCCATCCTTTGCAATTTATGTTATTTCTATGGTTGGTGAGACAAATCGCGCACCATTTGATTTAGCTGAAGCAGAAGGTGAGTTAGTTGGCGGATTCCATACTGAATATTCATCGCTAAAGTTTGCACTATTCTTCTTGGCTGAATATGTAAACATCATCGCAGTCTCTGCTCTTGCAACCACGCTATTTTTAGGAGGGCCAAGTGCTCCTCCAGGACTTGGCTTCACCTCTGCTTGGCTTGGTGGCTGGTTTAGCTTTATCTGGTTCTTCCTAAAAGTTTTGGCATTCTTCTTCTTCTTTGTCTGGCTACGAGGAACGCTGCCAAGGCTGCGTTATGACCAATTCATGAAATTTGGTTGGAAAGTATTAATCCCAGTAAACATTGCTTGGATTTTAGTTGTTGCCACACTTCGCCTACTAACACAGCAAGGCGCTTCACAATTTGTTATTGCAGGATTTACCGGGGCAGTGGTCTTGGCAGTTCTAGGCGCAATGACTATCTATGATCGTTCAAAGATAAAGACTGAAGAGCGAGCCAATCAGGTAGAGCCAATGCCTGAACCATCATTTCCAGTTCCAGCCCTTCCGACATCTCTAGCTTTAAAAGAAAAGGAGGGCAATTAAATGAGTGAATTTCACTTAGAACCAAAGCCTTCAGGGGCGATCCAAAAGGCCGCTGAACAATCAGTTCCTGTCACTGGAACTGAGCCCTCTGGCTTTTTCACCCAATTAAAAGGCTTCTGGGTCACCTTCAGCACGATGTTTAAAAAACCTAACACAATTGAATATCCTGAAGTCAAACCTGAAGTTGCTCCGCGCTTTCATGGTCGCCATCAATTAAATCGCTATGAAGATGGACTTGAAAAATGTATTGGTTGTGAGCTCTGTGCTTGGGCTTGTCCTGCAGATGCAATCTATGTTGAAGGAGAAAACAACACCGAAGGTAATCAAATCTCCCCTGGCGAGCGACATGCCAAGGTTTATCAAATCAATTACCTGCGCTGTATTTTCTGTGGTCTATGTATTGAAGCCTGTCCAACAAGAGCCCTCACCATGACAAATGAGTATGAGATTGCTGATGACTCACGTGAGAAATTAATCTGGGAGAAAGAAGATTTACTCGCTCCCCTCCGAGCTGGAATGTTGATGCCACCGCATCCGATGTATCCAGAGTCTGATCATCACAATTATTACCGAGATGAAATTAAAGAGTCACATCCATCACAAGATACAAAGGCAGGTGGGCAGAAGTAATGAGCGGTGAATCAGCTTTATTCTGGGTACTAGCACCTCTTGCTGTTCTGGCATCGGTTGCTATGTTATTTATGAAAAAGGCTGTTCACTCTGCAATTCTGCTGGCTTGGGTGATGATTACCTTGGCTATTTTCTATATTGCTCTAGATGCTCCGTTCCTCGGAATTGTTCAGATTGTGGTCTACACCGGAGCAGTAATGATGCTCTTCTTATTTATCTTGATGTTGGTTGGAGTGGATTCATCAGATTCGCTAGTTGAAAAGATTAAAGGAATCCGCTCTGTTGCAATTTTTACAGCCCTAGCCTTTTCACTAACTCTTATTACCTTCATCGCTCGAGCAGAGCTTGGAAGACCTAGCGTTGGCTTAGATGAAGCCAATAGCGGTGGAAATGTAGAGGGCCTGGCTCAGTATCTATTTAGCGATTATGTATGGGCTTTTGAGGTCATTTCAGCTCTTCTTATTACTGCAGCCCTTGGCGCAATGGTTCTTGCTCACTCAGAAAAGAGCGATGTTGCTAGAACTTCTCAAAAATCAAGATCTATTGCTCGCTTTCGTGGAAAATCAATTGCAACTGCAGCGGGTCTTCCAGGCTCTGGCGTTTATGCCAGAAATAACGCGATAGATCTTCCAGCGCTACTGCCAGATGGAAAACCATCTGATCTTTCAATCGCTGAAGTGCTTCATCGCAGAGGCGATGTGGCTGAGTCAAAGAGCTATGAATTAGATGGATTGCCAAAGATTGATAATGAGGGCAACAAGTAATGAATCCAACTAATTATCTCTATCTCTCAGCAATCCTATTTTCGATAGGAGCTGTTGGGGTTATTGTTCGAAAGAATGCAATCGTTGTCTTCATGTGTATTGAACTTATGCTCAATGCGGCCAATCTAGCTTTTGTTACTTTTGCCAAGATTAATGGAAATCTAGAAGGCCAAGTGATGGCATTTTTCACCATGGTTGTAGCTGCATGTGAAGTTGTAGTAGGCCTTGCAATTATTGTGACAATATTCCGCTCTCGTCGATCTGCATCAGTTGATGATGCAAGTCTGTTGAGTCGATAAATGACTTCAGAGAACTTAGTCTATTTAATTGCTCTGCCGCTTTTTAGCTCAGCGCTTTTGATGCTACTTGGTAGAAAAGCTGATAAGTGGGGGCATATTTTTGCAACGTTGATTTCGGCAAGCACCTTTGTAATTGGCGCAATGGAATTTTTCGCAATGATAGATCGCCCAGAGGCATCAAGGGCTGTAACTCAGAAGCTATTTACCTGGATCTCAGTTGGCACATTTAATGTTGATGCGGGCCTACTGCTTGATCAACTATCAATCGCCTTTGTCCTACTTATTACCGGAGTTGGAACTCTCATTCACGTTTACTCCATTGCTTATATGTCCCATGACAAGGATAGAAGGCGCTTTTTCGCATATTTAAACTTCTTTATCGCAGCAATGCTCTTACTGGTTCTTGGGGATTCCTACCTAAATCTCTATGTGGGCTGGGAGGGCGTTGGTCTTGCCTCCTACCTTCTTATTGGTTTCTGGAACCAGAAACCTGAGTATGCAACTGCTGCCAAGAAAGCATTTGTTGCAAACCGCGTTGGTGACTTTGGATTATCAGTTGCAGTGATGATCGCCTTTGCTAACTTTGGCGCAGTTTCATTTATTGGAATTGAAGAAAAAGTTGGTGGAGCAAGTGAAACCGCTCTTACCGCAATGGGTCTGATGCTATTACTAGCAGCAGTTGGTAAATCGGCTCAATTTCCACTTCAAGCCTGGCTTGGAGATGCGATGGCTGGTCCAACGCCAGTCTCAGCCTTAATCCATGCAGCAACAATGGTAACTGCTGGAGTTTATTTAATTACTCGCTCTAACTTTGTGTTTGATAACGCACCAACAGCGCAGTTAGCGGTAGTAATAGTTGGAACTATCACCTTACTCTTTGGTGCGATTATCGGTATGGCAAAAGATGACATTAAGAAGGCACTTGCCGCCTCAACCATGTCACAAATTGGATACATGATTATGGCCTCAGGCTTTGGCCCTGCCGGATATGCCTTCGCGATCATGCATTTACTCACTCATGGTTTCTTCAAAGCTGGAATGTTCTTAGGTGCCGGCTCAGTGATGCATGGCATGAATGATGAAGTCAATATGCGACGCTATGGCGGACTTGCTAAATTTATGCCAATTACATCAATTACTTTTGGTCTTGGATATTTAGCAATAATTGGAGTTCCACCATTTGCTGGGTTTTATTCAAAAGATAAAATAATTGAAACTGCATTTAATGCCGGCGGAGTTCAAGGCGTTCTCTTTGGTTCTGCAGCTCTATTAGGAGCGGTGATCACAGCCTTTTATATGACTCGCCTAATGCTTATGACTTTCTTTGGTAATAAGCGTTGGGCGCAAGGAAGCGAGCCTCATGAATCACCATTTTTGATGTGGGCTCCAATGGCAGTTTTGGCTGTTGGTTCAGTCGCCTCTGGCTATCTTCTCTATAGCGGCAAAGCCATTGTTAAATGGCTTGCCCCAGTTGTTGATAAGAATCAACATGAACATACAGAGTTCTTGCCTCCAATTGTTGTCACAACTCTTGCCGTCGTTGCTGTGATAATTGGAGTATCAATTGCCTTTATCAAGTATCGCGGAGAGTTATCAGAGAGCGCACCAAGTGAGGTGAGTATCTTCACCCGCGTTACTCGCAGAGATCTTCTCCAAGATGATGCAAACGAATTCCTATTTATGCGCCCTGGCCAGAAATTAACCCAGCTACTAGTCAAGACCGATGAAAGCGTTATTGATGGAGCAGTTCGGGCCGTTGGCTCTAGCGCGCTAGGAAGTGCTAGAGGAATGCGTAAGCTTCAAACTGGATATGTAAGAAATTATGCTCTGCTAATTCTTATTGGAGCACTTGTTGCTCTCTTTACTGCCCTGGTGGTAACGCTATGAACCTTCTAACGAGTATGGGATTACTACCTCTAATTGGCGCTGGTTTAATTGCTCTTCTTCCTGTTACTAATGTAAAGCTAATCAAACAAAGTGCTCTACTTGTTTCAGTCTTGGTTGCAGCCCTTGGAATCACCATGACAATTGGATTTGATAGAGGCGTAACAGGCTTTCAATATATTGAGAGATATTCCTGGATTCCATCCCTTGGAATCAGCTATCAACTTGGAGTCGATGGAATATCACTAATTCTGATTTTGCTATCAGTTCTATTAGTTCCGATTGTGATTCTAGCGGGATGGAATGAATCAGAGGGTGGTCGTTTTAGCGTTAAGACTTTCTATATCCTGATTCTCGTTCTTGAAACGATGATGATTGGTGTCTTTGCAGCAACAGATCTCTTCCTCTTTTATGTCTTCTTTGAAGCGATGCTCGTCCCGGTCTACTTCCTGATTGGCGGTTATGGCAACGGGGCAAGACAAGCTGCAGCGGTTAAGTTCTTGCTTTATAGCCTCTTTGGCGGCCTTTTAATGCTTGCTTCAATCATTGGAATATTTGTGATCTCCGGAAATCAAATAGGTAGGACTTTTGATATCACCGCGCTCTCAACTCTTGAGATAGATACAACGACTCAGAACTTCTTATTCCTTGGATTCTTTATCGCCTTTGCTATTAAAGCACCGCTCTGGCCACTTCATACCTGGCTTCCAGATGCAGCAAAGTCAGCAACTCCTGGAACTTCAGTGCTCCTTCTTGGCGTTCTAGATAAGGTTGGAACCTTCGGAATGATTCGCTACTGCGTTGAGCTATTTCCTGATGCCTCTAGAACCTTTACTCCTCTGATAATTACTCTAGCTGTGATTTCAATACTCTATGGCGCATTTCTTGCAATTGGTCAGAAGGATATTAAGTCTCTCATCGCCTTTACATCTATCTCACACTTTGGCTTTATCACTCTAGGTATCTTTGCAATGACGACTCAATCAAACTCTGGAGCAACGCTTTATATGTTTAATCATGGCATCTCAACTGCAGCGCTCTTCTTAACAGCTGGTTGGATGATCTCTCGCCGCGGCTCTTCAACAATTGCTGACTTTGGAGGTTTGCAGAGAGTTACTCCAATTCTTGCCTGGTCATTCTTTATTGCTGGCTTGTCATCTCTAGCGCTACCAGGACTATCAAGCTTTGTTAGTGAATTCTTAGTCTTGGTCGGTACCTATACTCGCTATCCAGTTGCTGCAGTGATTGCTACCTTTGGAATCATTCTGGCAGCTCTCTATATATTGATTCCTGTGCAGAAAGCTCTTCATGGTCCAACTACTGCTGGAAATGAGAATCTGACCGATCTTAATAAGCGTGAGATTGCAGCAATTGCTCCAGTTATTGCGCTAATTGTCGCTCTTGGCTTTTATCCTAAGCCAGCCCTTGAAATTATTAATCCTGCTGCCCAAGTAACAATTACTAAGGCGGGCTATAGTGATCCGCAGCCCCTTGTAGGAGGCGATAAATAATGGGTTTTCAATCACCGGCTCTGGAATATGGCGCTCTAGCGCCAATGTTAATTATCTTTGGCGCAGCAATTATTGGAGTCATTGTTGAAGCTTTTGCAGCAGCAAGGCTGAGAGCTCCAATTCAACTAGCAATATCACTAGGCGCTGTTGTCTTAAGCCTTTCTCAAGTTTGGCGCCTTCGCGGTAGCGCTACAACAACTGCTGCTGTTAATTCCGTAGTAATTGATGGACCAGTACTATTTATGCAAGGAACAATTTTAATTCTCTCACTCTTTGCATTCTTTCTAATTGCAGATATCGATGCCTTTGCCGCTCAAGCCTCTGCTGTGCCAGGTTCTAATGAAGAAGCAAAAGCTCTTCAATCTGGAAAGATTCAAACTGAGGTCTATCCCCTAACCCTCTTTGCAGTTGGTGGCATGATGTTATTCCCAGCTGCTAATGATTTAATCACTTTGTTTGTTGCACTAGAGGTTCTCTCGCTACCTCTTTATTTAATGGCAGGACTTTCACGTAGACGTAGACTCTTATCCCAAGAGGCAGCACTTAAATACTTCTTACTAGGGGCATATTCATCAGCCTTCTTCTTATTTGGCGCAGCTTTTCTCTATGGATTTGCAGGAGATGTCTCTCTTGCAGGAATTAGAAGCGCTGTTTCAGGTGGTCCAGGAAATGATGTCTTCCTAATTATTGGCATGGTCTCACTTAGCGTTGGTCTACTATTTAAAGTAGGTGCCGCTCCATTTCATGCCTGGACTCCAGATGTTTATCAAGGCGCGCCAACTCCAATTACTGCCTTTATGGCAGCGGCAACAAAGGTTGCAGCATTTGGCGCGATGCTTCGAATTTTCTATGTCTCACTTGGCGGGGCGGTCTATAGCTGGAAGCCGATCTTTACTGCGGTTGCAATTCTGACGATGGTTGTTGGTTCAGTTATCGCTATTGCCCAGAGAGATATCAAGCGAATGTTGGCCTATTCCTCAATAGCCCACGCTGGTTTTCTGCTCACCGGAGTTATCGCTCTTAATCAAGAGGGTCTAAAGGCATCGCTCTTCTATTTAGCTAGCTATGGAGTTGCAACTATTGGAGCTTTTGCCATTGTGACTTTAGTTAGAGATTCATCTGGCGAAGTTGGAGATCTAAACCGCTGGGTGGGACTTGCTAAACGCTCACCAGCTATGGCTTTAATCTTCTCACTATTTCTTCTCTCCTTTGCAGGAATTCCACTTACCGCTGGCTTTATTGGAAAATTCACAATCTTCACTGCTGCTTATGAGAGTGGAAATATTGCAGTAGTCGTCGCAGGTGTTTTATCAAGTGCAATCGCTGCTTTCTTCTATATCAGAGTAATTGTCATGATTTTCTTTACAGATCCAGAAGAAGATACTGTGACGGTAACAATTCCTTCTCTTTATACCAACTTAACAATTTGGATTGCAGCTATTGCAACTCTTGCGCTGGGAATATTCCCTGCGCCATTTCTTGACTTCATTGCAACCTTTGCAACCTTCACACGTTAATTATGGCTAGCCTAGGAATTGCCAATCTTGATAAAGACCTTGAAAGAGAGCTAATAGCTGGCCTTGATCAAGTTGAAGCGCTCTTAAGTAGCCATATCCAGGGCGATTACCCATTACTAATCGAGACCTCTCGCCATTTAGTTGAAGCTGGGGGAAAACGTTTTCGTCCTCTAATTACTCTTCTTGCCTCTCATTTTGGCAAGGGACAGAGCGATCAAGTGATTGCAGCAGCAGTTGTATGCGAGCTCACTCATGTAGCAACCCTCTATCACGACGATGTAATGGATGAAGCTAAATTAAGACGAGGAGTGACTAGCGCTAATAGCCGTTGGAGTAATACGGTTGCAATTCTTACTGGAGATTACCTCTTCTCAAAGGCCTCAGATTTACTGGCAGATCTAGGGCCAGAGGCGGTTCGCCTGCAGGCAAAGACCTTTGAAAGGCTGGTTATTGGCCAGATTCAAGAGACGCAAGGAGCAAAAACTGGAGTTGAGGCCCTTAATCATTATCTCCAAGTTGTTTCAGATAAGACTGGATCGCTAATTGCAACTAGCGCTCGTTTCGGAGCGATGCTTTCAGGAGCTGATAGAGAGATAGTGGAAACGCTAACTAAATTTGGAGAAAAAATTGGCATTGCTTTTCAATTAGCTGATGATGTGATTGATATTAGCAGCGATGCATCTCAATCAGGCAAAGTTCCAGGAACAGATCTAAAAGAGGGAATACCAACCCTTGTAACTCTGCAGATTATGAGCTCTAAACTCGATGAAGATCAAGAACTAAAACTATTACTACAGAGCCCAATACCTGAAGAGAAAATTGCGGAAGTACTTATCAAGCTTCGCCAGCACAGCGCGCTTAAGGATGCAAAGAGCTATCTTCACAACTTATCGCGTCAAGCTAAGCAACTTCTAGAACCACTTCCAGCAATACCTGCTCGCAGCGCTCTAGAGGGCCTTTGCGATGCCGTCATCGAGCGGACGGCTTGATCGATATAGATCTCTGCTCAATACAGCCAGAGCCAGCCAGATAAAAGCAAATCCAATTACTTTAGTCATTGATATATCTTCATTATTTATATAAATACCGATAAAGAACATAATTGTTGGAGTTATATACTGCAATAATCCAACTGTGCTTAGCGGCAATCTTGTAGTTGATCCATTAAATAGAAGTAGCGGAATAACAGTTGCAGCGCCAGCCCCAAAGAGCAGTATGGAGATGGTCCATGTTGAGCCAAATTCAGCGCTGCCATTACCTTGGATAATAAGAAGAAAGACTAAGTTGGGCAGAAAAGCAAAGAGTGTCTCTAAAGATAAAGTCTCAAGAGCTCCAAGATTTAGCGACTTTTTAATCAAGCTATAACTTCCCCAGGAGATTGCTAAAACCAGTGCAATCCAAGGAAGTGAGCCATATCCAAGGGTAAGAATCACTACTCCTGCTGCGGCCAGAGCCACAGCGATCCATTGCGCTGGCCTTAATTTCTCGCGAAGCAAGAGAACTCCAAAGGTGACGTTAATAAGCGGAGTTATGTAATAACCAAGTGCTGCCTCAACTACTCGATTAACAGTTACTGACCAGATGTAAACGCCCCAATTAATTGTCAATAAACCTGAGGCTAAAAATAAGAGAGAGAAAGTTCGCGAGGAACGGACCATCTCATATGCGCTCTTTAATTGTTTTCTTAAAGCAAGGAGTGAAACACAGATAAGAAGTGACCAGATTCCACGGTGAGCCAATATTTCATAGGCGCCAGCTTCTTCAACTAGCTTCCAATAAAGAGGTAGTAGCCCCCAGATGATGTAGGCAGAGACACCAAAAAGTAGACCCTTATTAACTTTGGTCATCGATAGTTGGTGAACTGAACAGCAAAGTCCAGTTTAGCTTCCTTAATTAGCGCAATAGCGCTCTGCAAATCATCTCGGCTCTTACTTGAGACTCTAAGTTCTTCTCCTTGAATCTGCGCTCTAACAGATTTAGGCCCCTCATCTTTTAATAGCTTTGTGATCTTCTTAGCATTTTCCTGCGAGATTCCCTCTTTTACGGTGCAGAAGATTCGAAAAACTTTGCCGCTCTGAGCTGGCTCTGCAATATCAAGATGCTTGAGCGATACAGCCCTTTTAATCATCTTCTCTTTTAAAACATCAAGGGCTGCTTTTACTCGCTCTTCAGTTTCAGCCTCAACCAAGATCTTTTCGCCAGACATTTCAATCTTTACCCCAGTATTTTTAAAATCAAAACGGGTGGCAACCTCGCGCGCAGCTTGGTTTAGAGCGTTATCTAGCTCCATCCGATCAACTTTGGAAACAACATCAAAACTGCTATCAGCCATGGCCCTACCGTATCGCGTGAGGATTTTGAGCGAGAAATCGCTGGTTATTTGAGCCCCAGCTGACCTATTAGAATTAGAGCCTTCTCGGATTCAGCGTTGTATGCGAGGTAATCGGAGATTTCTAGCCCAATAAACAGCTCTTAAGGAGTATCGATGAATAACGAAATGTTTGCCCAAGTTAAATCTGGCAAAGGCTTTATTGCAGCCCTTGATCAATCAGGTGGCAGCACGCCAAAGACCCTAGCGCTATATGGCGTTACCGAGTCTGCATACTCCAATGAAGCTGAGATGTTTGATCGCATGCACGAGATGCGCTCACGCCTAATCAAGTCGCCAGTATTTAATGGCGAGCGTGTGATTGGCGCAATTCTCTTTGAAATGACTATGGAGCGCACCATTGATGGAATCGGCTCTGCTGAATTCTTATGGAATAAGAAGAAAGTCGTTCCATTTCTCAAAGTTGATAACGGCCTTGCTGATGAAGCAAATGATGTCCAACTCATGAAGCCAATTCCAGAACTTGGTGCAAGAATTGCTGCTGCAAATAAGCACGGAGTTTTTGGTACCAAGATGCGTTCGGTGATTAATATGGCAAACCCATCAGGAATTGATGAAGTTGTTAAGCAGCAATTTGGAGTTGGCAAGGAGATTATCGCAGGTGGCCTTGTTCCAATCATTGAGCCTGAGGTAAATATCAAGAGCGCAGAGAAGGCAGAAGCAGAGGAAATTCTAAAGAAGAAACTAATAGAGCAAGCAAATAGCCTAAGCGGCGATCAAAACATCATGCTCAAGCTCTCTCTTCCAACAAAGGCCAATCTCTATAAAGAGCTAGTAGATCACCCTCGAGTTGTTAGAGTTGTTGCTCTCTCTGGTGGATATTCACGAGAGGTTGCTAATCAAATGCTTGCCGAAAACAATGGCGTTATTGCCTCTTTCTCAAGGGCGCTAGCTGAGGGGTTAAGTGCTCAACAAAGCGATACTGATTTTGATGCGATGCTCAATGGAACAATTCAGAGCATTTATGAGGCTTCTATCAAGTAATAATTAGTAATTTGTGAGCGCGAGGGTGAGTTGCTAGCCTTGCGCAAACAAGTACTAAATGGTGGGTTGCCCGAGTGGCCAATGGGAGCGGACTGTAAATCCGCCGGCTTAGCCTTCAGTGGTTCAAATCCACTACCCACCACAAGTGCTCTTAGTTCATAGCCCATTTCACGGTGATAGAGATAGAGACTTCCTCTTCACCAAGATCAATTACAGGAGTTGAGGCATCCTCTGCCTTAGCAACTCCAAGCATTGGAAATGAATATGAAGGAGCAGAGTTTTCTTGTAGTGAAATAACTTTACCTAATGAGGCTCCAAGTAGTTTGGCATAGGAAGAGGCTTTAGATTTTGCATCAGCAACGGCTGCAGCTCTAGCTTCCTGCATTGCTGCAGATCCTTTAGAGATAAATGGAGCAATTCCATTAATTGCAACGCTTTCACTGCCTGCGTTAACAACTGATTCAATTACTTTTCCAGCGCTCTCTGCTTTGCGGATAATTACAGTAAATGATTGAGTAGCTCGATAACCAATAATTTCTGAGCCTTTATCTTGAGTGTAGTTATATTCTGGATAGACCGAGAGGTTTGAACTCTTAATATCTTTACTAGCAATTGCCTCTGACTTTAGCGCTGCTCTAACTCCAGATGCTGCCTTTGATGCGCCAGATAGCGCGCTTGCGCTCTTATCGCTAAGTGAGGTGACACTTAGATAGAGGCGCACTGCATCAGGAATAACGCTTACTGTTCCGACTCCCGATACTGTTATATGGCGATTGGATTCAGCTCCTTGGGCTGGATAGACCCAGAGCGCGCCTAGAACAAATAGAGCTGTTATTGCTGCGGTAATTCGATTCACTTTTCTCATAAGCCTAAGATACCTGCTATGGCAACCATTATTTCTCAATGCTCGCTAAACGTTTTACGCCAAAGCGCTGAGAAGTTAATACAAGGAAATCTAGTTGCCTTCCCCACTGAAACTGTCTATGGCATCGGAGCTGATGCGATGAATAAAGATGCGGTTGCCAGGATGTATCAGGTGAAAAATAGACCTGCTAGCCACCCGGTAATTGTTCATATCGCAGAGCTAAATGATGTTGATTATTGGGCAAAAGATGTTCCAGAGTATGCAATAAATCTAATGAGAGATTTCTGGCCAGGTCCAATGACTCTGCTTCTTAAAAGAAGAGAAGTTGCCGGCGACTTTTTAACTGGAGCTCAGGAAATCGTTGGTTTAAGAATTCCGGCAAATAGCTTGGCGCTAGGGCTACTAAATGAATTTAAAGCACTTGGTGGAAAGGGAATTGCTGCTCCAAGTGCCAATCGCTATGGCGCAGTCTCGCCAACAACTGCCGAGGCTGTTAGCCAGGAGTTAAGCGAGTATCTCTTGCCAGATGATCAGATACTTGATGGAGGGCCTTGTTTAGTTGGAGTTGAGTCAACAATTATTGATTGTAGTAGCGATAATCCAAAAATTCTTAGACCTGGAGCTATTAGCTCAGAGATGATAGAAGTGAGTACTGGGATAATTCTGGCTGAAGTTAGCGAAACAAAGATTCGAACCTCTGGTTCAGATAAGCAGCACTATGCACCAAGGGCAAAAGTCATTATTGGCGGTGAAATCCAAAGTGGTGAGGGTTTGATTGCAATGAGTGAAATAGCAACCCCAGAGGGTGTTATTCGCTTGGCAGAGCCGAAAAGTATTGAAGAGTATGCGCGGGTGCTTTATTCAGCTCTTCGCATGTCAGATAGTCAGAATTTGGAGAAGGTAAGAATAATTCCACCGACAGGTCAAGGCCTTGCAGTTGCAATTCGTGATCGAATTAATAGAGCAGCAGCAAATTAGGTTTTAAGAAATATTCTTTAGCGTCTAACGCTATATTTTAGAAACTCTCTACCACTGGGTCGTATTGCTCTTGCTATCTCTAGGCAGTCACCTCGTTTATTGAATGCTCTTCGTTGAATTTCAATTGCTGGGGTTCCTGCTAATACAGACAATTTCGTAGAAATTTCATCTTCAACAAGTAGAGATGAAATTTCTTCATCAGCGCTCTCTACAACCTGTCCATAATTCTCTGAGAGAAGTTTGTATAAAGATCCTGAGAGAGGTTTCTTATCAAGGCCAGGAGCAAATCGTGCTTTCACATATGAAACTTCCCAAGAAAGAGCCACCTTTTTGTTTGTTCGGACTCTTTCAATTCGATATGAGGGTTCACTAATCCTTGCCCAGGTTGCATCTATCAATTCAGAACTTTCAATCAACCTGACATCTAACACAGCGGTCTTATACTCAATTCCCTTTAAAGTAAGTTCTTCGCTAAAAGATCTAAGGCTATGGTGATGAGTATCGCGCGGAGGTGCTACAAACGTTCCAGAACCTTGTCTACGATAGATAAAACCAGAGCGCTCCAGGATTTTCAGTGCTTTTTGGATAGTTACCCGGGAGACACCAAAGTGTTCAGCCATCTGTCTCTCTGTGGGAATCACCTCGTGGATCGCAAGCTCTGAAAGGTCCGCACGAATCAATTCTGAGATGCGAACAGGTTTGAGGAACTCCTCCTTGGCCAAAGCCCCCACCCCCTTTTTCTCCCCTTTTTAGGGGAGGAGATACCGATTCCATAACAATCGCAAGAAAAACCTGCCAGATACTAGCATTTTCTCCAAAATTGGACTAGACCAACCTACTAAGACCTCTTGGATTTCCCAGGAGGTAGCTCTAATAGGAGGTCCCTCATGCGCATTACGCGCAAAAAAGTTATCGCCGTAATTTCTTCGATGGCACTTATCAGCTCGCTATTTCTTGGCGCGAGCACATCAAGTGCTGCACGGAAAGATAGTGGCACGGTAACTGTCTGGATTCAAGGAGATGCGAAGTCTTGGCCCGCAGCAGTTGATCGTGCAAATAAGATGTTTAATTCAAAGTACCCAAATGTAAAGGTTGATATCCAATATCAGACTTGGGGAGATTCACTCAAGAAACTCGATGCAGCCCTTGTTGCTGGCAATACACCAGATGTATTTGAGTTTGGTAACACTCAAGTTCTCAAGTATTCAGCAGCTGGTGCTCTTAAGGATATAAGTAGCTCAAAGAGTCGATTTGCATACAGCACTAACTGGCTCAAAGGCCTAGAAGAGGCTGGAAGCTATAACAACAAGCTCTATGCGGTCCCTTACTATGCTGGGTCGCGAGCAGTTATGTATCGCACTGATCTATTTACTTCACTAAAAATCAAAGCTCCAAGAACTTATGAGCAATTTACTGCAGCTGCAGATAAGTTAATGGCAGCAAATGCTTCCAATTCCAAGTTCTCTGCTGTCTATATGCCAGGTAAGTATTGGTATGCAGCAATGGGCTTTGTCTATGACTCAAAGGGCGCAATTGCAGTCCAAGAAGCTGGAAAGTGGAAAGGCTCACTAGATTCAGCTGCTTCTGTTGAAGGCTTAACTCGCTGGAAAAATATTGTTGATAAGTACTCCAAAGCCGACAAGTCTGGCGATGAGGGTGGTCAATGGGAGGTCTTCGCAGGCGGAAACGTTGCGATGAGCTACTCAAATGGATGGGAAACATGCTGTATTGCTCCTCAAAAGGGCGCTTTCTTCCCAATGCCTTCAATTCGCGCTGGTGAATACATGCCAGCATTCCTTGGTGGATCAAATCTTGGCGTCCCAGCAAAGGCAAAAAATCCTGACTGGGGTGTCTATTGGATCAAGTCATTCACCTCCGGCCAAGCAATGCGTGAGATTGTCAAGGCTGGCAATCTTCCAAACAACACCAGCATGTTGACTCTAGTCAAGGGTGGAAATGCTCAGGTTGCTAAGGGTGCTAGCTCAACCTGGTTCGTTCCTGCAGCAGAGAAGTGGGTAAATGTTGAGAACGCAAACGTTCTACAAACCATGCTCTCTGATATCGCAACAGGAAAGAAGACAGTTGCGCAAGCAGCTGAAGATGCATCTGCGGAGATCACAAAACTGCTGAACTAGCAGTAAAAAACTCCTAACGAGGTATGAGGAGAGTGGTAGCGTCGAGGGCGCTCCACTCTCCACTCATTTATTGGGAAGTAGGTTTGAGGTCTTATGTCTAGCGCAACAAAATTAAGACTACGGCCAAAAAAGAATTTATGGCCCTATCTCTTAATTACTCCTGCTCTGGCTGTAATTCTTCTCATCTTGGGCTTCCCAGTATTTCGACTTATAACCTTAAGTTTTCAGCAGTTTGGCCTTGCAGAAATTGTCTCTGGAATTCCAACTTGGGTTGGCTTTGAAAACTTTCAAGCACTGCTAAAAGACCCAGAGTTCTGGATAGTCCTACGTAGAACATTTATTTTTACATTTGCCATGGTTGCAGCTTCAATAGTAATCGGTGCCTGGCTGGCCCACTTAATGCTTCGAATGAACACCATACTTCGATGGCTTTTAAATACCACCCTAATTCTGGTTTGGGCAATACCTGCACTAGTTGGCATTTCAATTTGGAAGTGGATGTTCTCCTTTGAATTTAGCATCATCACTTCAACTATAAATCGTCTAGGTTTTGACTTTGCACAACGTAATTGGTTCACCAATACCTTCTCAGGGTTTTCAATTATTGGAGGAGTTGTAGTTTGGGGCGCTATTCCATTCATAACAATTAGCATTTACGCGGCTTTAACCCAAGTTCCAAAGGAGCTCTTGGAGGCAGCAGCTATTGATGGAGCCAACTCCAGGCAAATATTTAGATCTGTAATCCTTCCAATATTGCTTCCAATTTATGTGATTCTTATTAGCCTATCAATCATCTGGGACTTTCAAGTCTTTACCCAAATTTGGGTCCTACTTGATAACCGACCGGCCTCGGAGTATTACACCATGGCAATTTACGCCTTTGAAAAGTCCTTTGGTTTAAGTGAATATGGAATGGGCGCTGCCATTGCCCTCCTGATGATCTTCTCCTTATTGGGTGTCACTTGGTTCTACATCAAGAAGATGGTTCAAATTGGGGATAACAATGCATAAAAGGAGTTCGATTTTTGCAAACATCTCTGGATTTTTTGCCATCATTTTTATGGGGTTTCCAGTTTATTGGATGGTAACTACATCTTTTAAGAATCGTCAGGATGTACTTTCTACTGAACCAACAATCTTTCCCAGATCTTTTACCATTGAAAATTACCAGAATGCTTTTTCTAGAGAGGGCTTCTATTCCAGTCTTCGAAATAGTTTAATTGTGGTGTTAATAACCGTTGCTATTTCACTCTTTTTAGCAACTTTTGCCAGTGTTGCAATAGCGCGCACAAAATTTACCGGCAAGCGGAGCTTTATCTCAACCCTTCTAATTGTGCAGATGCTTCCACTTTCTGCTCTAATAATTCCACTATTTCTTCTATTGACTCGACTCCAACTAACAAACACCATAGGAGGATTAGCGCTCACCTATGTGGCATTTATTTTGCCTTTCACTATTTGGACTTTGAGGGGTTTTCTAGCCAATATCCCAACAGATATTGAAGAGGCTGCCCTAGTTGATGGATGCACGAGAGTTCAGGCATACCGCCATGTTCTCTTACCATTAATGGCTCCAGGACTGGTGGCAACAGCAATATTTGCATTTATTCAAGCTTGGAATGAGTTTTTGTTGGCCTACATAATTATGCAGAGTCAAGAGAATTTAACACTTCCAGTTTGGCTTGCTAGTTTTACAACTAGAACTGGTACTGATTGGGGCCCATTGATGGCGGCATCTACAGTCACAGCTATTCCAGTTGTAATTTTCTTCTCACTGATTCAGAAGCGAATTGCTACAGGTGTGACAGCGGGAGCTGTTAAAGGATGAAATTTAACGGTACCGAAAAAGCAATATTGGCCCACTTTTCTCCGGGTTTTGGTGGCACTGAGATACCTGATTGGATTTTTAAATATCTTGAAAACGGGCTTGGAGGAATAACCCTATTTAGTTCAAACTGTCCATCTTTAGATGTAGCGCGCGAGCTAATCCTTAAGATTAGAGCTATCTCCCCAAATATTATTATCTCTTTAGACGAGGAAGGCGGTGATGTAACCCGCCTCTTTGTTCCTGAAGGAAGTCCCTTCCCAACTCCTGCGCTTCTTGGGCGTTGCAATGATCTGGAATTAACAGAGAGCTCCTTTAGGGAATTAGGAAAAGTATTAAAGTCCATTGGCGTTGACTTGAATTTAGCTCCTGTTGCTGATGTTGCGACTCAAAGCGACAATCCAATAGTTGCAGTTAGGTCTTTTGGTAGCGATGCAGATTTAGTTGCCAGACATGTGGTGAGTGCAATCAAGGGTTTGCGCAGTGCTGGCATTGCCTCTTGTATCAAGCACTTTCCAGGCCACGGAGGGGTGTTGGAGGATAGCCATCACGATTTACCTCAGCTATCTGGTGAAATTGATGAATTGATGAGTACCCATCTCAAGCCATTCATTTCAGGAATTGGAGATGGAGTAGAGGCAATAATGATGGGGCACATTGTGCTCTCTGCAATTGACTCTACCTCCCCAGCTTCATGCTCAAGTCTGATTACAAGGAAGTTGCTACGTAAAAATCTTGGTTTCGATGGTTTAGTAGTTACAGATGCTTTAGATATGGGCGCACTTGGTGGGACAAAGAAGATTCAAATCTCAGCTCTTCGAGCAATATCAGCTGGTGCAGATTTGCTCTGCTTCTCTGGTCTCTATGATCAATCAAGTTTTGTAGAAAATAGTTTGGTTGCAATTCGAGAGGCCGTCGAAGGGGGAGATATCAATAGTCAATCAATAGAGGATAACGCAGAGAAAATCTGGAGCTGGAGGCCACCAGTAACCACAGATTTTTCTCCAGCATCCTTACCAGAGATATCAAAGTTTAAACGTGGAGTTCATTATCAAGGCAAACTCTCTATATCAACGGATCAGATATCTTTAATCGAGTTATCTGCCGACCCAACAATTGCGGCTGGCTTTGTCGGCTGGGGATTACGAAGGCCATTTATGCGAGCGGGCGTTAAGGTTAAATTAGAATCAAGTGATATCGATCTTTCAACTCACGTTCAAGGTTGTCTGGTCGTGGCCTTTCGAGATGCTTTTAGAGATAACAAAATATTAGTGGCTCTCGATAGAATCAATCGAAGCAGGCCAGATGCAATATTTGTTGACATGGGATGGCCAACCTGGGGCTTTAATCCTAAAAATATTATTAGAACTTTTGGATCAAGTGCGCTTGCTTCAGAAATAGCGGTTACTTTTCTGAAAGAAAGCTCTAACGGCTCAAAGAGATAAGTTCAAAGTAGCTATCTATAACGCCATCGATTCTTGCTTTAGGAGATATTTCCTTTACTTCACCAAGAGACCAACTAGGCACTTCGTCCTTACCACTTAAAGCCCAGGCTGCTTGTTTCGCTGCTCCATCAGCCACGTACTCACCGATTGGCGGAATGTGAATGGTTCTTCCAAACAAATCAGCAGATATCTGCTGTACTGCAGAATTCTTAGCAGCTCCTCCAATTAGTAAAATCCTGGAATAACTAACACCTTGACTCTCCACAGCCTTTGCGGCATAAATCATTCCAGCGATAACGCCTTCGATAGAGGCGCGTGCCATATTCTCTTTTGTGAAATTACTATGCGTTATTCCATGAAAAGAGCCTTTAGCACTTGGCTTGTTGGGAGTCCGCTCGCCATCAAAGTGAGGAATGATTCTTAGACCCTCTGCTCCAACTTTTGCAGAGAGAGCAAGGGAGCTAAATTCTTCAAAGGAGAGCGAAAGACTTTTGGCAACTGTGTTAAAGATTTTTGCAGCGTTTAAGGTGCAAGCAAGAGGAAGAAAATTGCCCGTAGCATCTGCAAAGCCTGCAACTTCGCCCGATGAGTCATGAGTTGAACTCTTTGAAATAGCAAAAGCTGTGCCACTGGTTCCAAGTGAAATAACTAAATCACCTAATGATGCACCTAAACCAAGGGCCGCACCTGCATTATCTCCAGCTCCAGCAGCTATCGGGATTGAATTAGTGCTAGTTGCTCCAAATTGATTTGGCGCAATGATTTTTGGCAAGATGATTTCCTGATTGGTTCTTATTGCTGTTGCCAGAATATCTAGGCAATACTCGTTTTTTCTTGAATCAAAATATCCGGTGCCAGATGCATCAGAGCGATCAGTAAATAAGGTCTCTATCGACTTAGCACCCGAAAGTTTCCAAGAGAGCCAATCATGAGGAAGAGCAATCGCAGCAACTCTATTTGCATTTGCTTTCTCGTTATCTGCAAGCCATCTCACCTTTGATGCAGTAAATGAGGCAACTAATTGAGAACCAGTGCGAAGCGCAATATCTGGAATCTCTCTATTTAAATCTTCGGCCGCCTTATCTGAGCGAGTGTCATTCCAGAGGAGGGCATCTCGAATTACTGCCCCATCTTTATCAAGTGCAATCATGCCGTGTTGCTGACCAGCAATTGAAATCGCTGAAATCTTATGAGAACTTAACTCATCAAGAGCCTCTGAGAGAGCCTTCCACCAATGCTGCGGGTTAACTTCACTTCCATCTGGATGCGGTCTTGAAGTTGATGCAACTAATTCACCACTATCAGCATCTCGCAGAACAACTTTTACTGATTGGGTTGAGGAATCAACACCTGCAACTATCGGCATAGTTTCTAGTAAACACCGATTAGATATTCCAGGGCTAGCTGATCAAGTTCTTCATAGTGATAGCCGCGCTTTCCTGCAGCCTCGACATCAAAACTCTCTCCTGCAATCTCTTTCCAGCCCTCACCCTTTGCAAGAGTAGGTTGAAGAAGTTCATTAACCCCTGATTTCTCAAGAGCTGCAGCAGTTCTTGGATCAGCTCTAAATGCTTTTGCTCTCTCCTGCAAGATTATGTAGGTACGCATATTTGCAGTTGCCGAAGCCCAGACACCATCATCGCTTTCAGTTCTCATTGGTTTGTAATCAAAATGCTTAGGACCTTCATAGTTATAGCGCTCCAGCAGATCAACAAGGAAGAAGGCAGATTTGAGATCGCCATGGCCAAAGACTAAATCTTGGTCG
>Ga0222714_10002305_pt1 | contig 20400 bp, 23 predicted proteins | sample C33_3DmetaG_FD_165048 | JGI IMG/M metagenome (GOLD analysis project Ga0222714, IMG submission 165048) | Estuarine water microbial communities from San Francisco Bay, California, United States - C33_3D | ecosystem: Environmental > Aquatic > Marine > Unclassified | place: USA: California...
CGAGATATGCGCAAACTTGCATTTTACTGCTCACTGGTGCAAAATAAAAAAGTCCTGAAATGCGCTGATATTCAGGACTTTACCCAGTTTTTCTCATTGGGTTCGCAGAGGGGAAGGGATTCGAACCTAAGTTCTAACTCTTTGTTTATTAGTGTTTTAATTTTTTAATTCCTGTTGAGCACACGTATTGTACGCAAAAGTTCTAATCTGTTACTCGAAAATACATAACCCCAGGTGTTTATGCAAATGTTTGGATATCCTCTATATTTAGATTTAACCATTTAACTGGCTTTAAATATTTTATTTACATTATACTTATATAGCTAATTACTAAAAAATACATATTATTTACTAAATATTTAATGCTTTTACATTTATAAATACTTAATTTGATGATATGGAAAATGAGGATAATAAACCAAATCACTACAAGCTGAGTTCTCAATTTCTCAAAACCCTAAAAATTTCATGTGGTTAGGTCAGATTGGAATGGGATTTCAGCTTTATACTATAAGCAAAATGGAGTTAGAAGCTGTACCATTTATAATTTGGTTAGTTGTTTTTTTATTTAACTTTTATATAATTGGCGTTATTAATGATTTATGCGCTATGGTTCATGATACAGATGAAAGATTGAATAAACTAGAAGGCAAATCAAATGAAGATGAAACGTATTCTGGTTATGAATAGCAATTTGGCTTATGTTATTTATATTTTCGCCATCCCTGATGCAATTCTAAGTACTCAAATAAATATACGTCGTAAAATATTATAAATTAGTATTTATTAAATTATGTCAAAAATTATTAAACCATCATTTGCGTTGGGTTACTGGAGGCCCTTAGACGAGCAAACTTCATTTTGGGATAGTTATCAATTATATATACGGGAAACTTCACTAGCAAGGTATAATGCAGAAATAGTTGGCTCCTTCATCGAGAAGACATCTGATAAAAGCTTAAAAGCAATTCGTGAAACAGCAACTCACTTGGGTTATAAAATCGATGAAACTAATAAACATCTCAATGAAATTTCTTTTGGGGTAAGATCCATGGTTTATGGCTTAAGGATTCAAATTGAGCAACAAAAGGCAACAAATATGTTGCTGCATGATATAAAAGAATTATTAAGGCTTCCAGATATTGAAAGAGAGCGAATTTATGCTATTGAATTAGGGTTGAAATTCTTCAGTAAGGCCCAACTTGATGCTGAATTATTCAGTGATGCTTTAATTGAATTTCAAAAAGCTGAAAAAATAATGAACCAGGATTATTTTGTGTTACATAAAATTGGATTAATTTATTTATTGGTCAGCGAGCATTTAGATGTACCCAAAGCACTTGAATACTTTAAGAAAGCAGCAAGGTATGCAAGCGTTGAAAATGATCATGAGATTCGTACACTTGCATATCTTAATAATGATCATGCATATGATGAAATAAACTCAAATGCTAACGATATAGGTCAAAATGAAATTAATATTATGGCCTCTGAATCCTATGAGAGAGCCGCTTTTTGTGCATATGTATTAGGAGAAATTATTGAGGCTATCAGTTTACAAACTAAAGCAATAAAACTCAATCCTTCTGCTCAAAATTATTATTTTTTAGGAAAATATCAAATTAGAAATGGTTCAAATACCCAAGGAATAGAGTCGTTAAACAAATCTGTTGAAATTTTGCCTGAAATTTTAGAATTAATAATTAAAGATTTTGATCTTAATACCAATTCGAATGTAATAAACTGGATAAATCTAAAAGTTGAAACTATCAACGATAACATTCGTAATCTTCAAATTCAATGGAAAAATTCTAAAAGTGCGGATAATAAGGCAATTTTTGGGGAATTAGAGCATTCGTTTTCTCTCAATTATGCGGAAAGAGTAAATCTGTGTAAACGACTTACTTATGAAATTAATGAATACAATACATCTGAGGAAAAAGCGCGTAATGAGTTAATTTCTGTTTTAAAAAAGACAATTAATCATGATTTTTTCTCAATTGATGCCAATCTAAAGAGTCAAATGTTGACTAAATTAAATGATGCTGTAAGTAATGGGTCGGCAGAAGAAATGAAAAATTTATGCAAAACAACAAATAAGTTAATTGAAAATGATTTAGTAAAACGATCGAGGTTTAATTATAATGAAGCTCAAGTACAAAAAAAAGAAGAGGAAAAACAAAAAGCAAATAGGTTTTGGTTTTTGTTTATACTTATTTGGTTCCTATTTTCACTATTTTTAAGTAAAGTAGGTGATCTACCGCTTTGGGGTACATTGTTAGGGTCTCTGTTTTTTTTCATCTATATAGCAATAAAAGGTTTATTTAAGTAATATAGTAAAAAATTGATTAATCATCTTACCTGTAATTAAAGAATACAGTAAAAATGAATCGCTTAAATAAATTGAAATTCTTAATTTAATAGATAGTTGTAATTGGTGAGAGTCATATCTATAATTGATTCTTGCGTTTTTTTATAAAGAGAATATATCAGGTAGAATTATGTGTTTATTCATCATCATTTGATTCTGTATTCTTTGAATATTCAAAAAGTAGATTAACCCCAATAATACCAAAGCAAGTACCCAAAGCAAAACTAAAAATTAAATCTAATATTGGAGGAATTCCGATGTAAGTTATTAAACCGAAGCAAGTTCCTAAAATTGCAAGCAGCTTATTTCTTCTCCGTATGAATTTATGTACATTTGGTTTATTGTACAAGGTACTCATACTTTTCGCTCCAACCATGAATGATGAAATGATTAGTAGGCCGAAAAATAATATGTCATAGTCTCTAAAATAGCATAATATTAAGAGTAATACTATTAATGTAATTATCCAATAAATTGATATTTTTTTCAAAATAATTTAGCTTAACAGATTCAACTTCTCCAAGTTGATTTAAATTCCGACACTCCCCAAACCCCAGATTTTTTTTCCCAAAACTCACGTAAACCAACTCCAGCTAAATGGCCATAAATTCTTCCACTATCTATTGTGAAAGAGTCATTTTCAATTGACCTTGGTAAAAATAAATTGGTGCCAATTATATTTCGACCTAATAGAAAAGGGGTTTTTATGTTTATTTCACGCGTCACTTTATTTTCAAAGAAATCAATTACACTTATTATGACCTTTTTCAATTTATTAACGTCTCTTTTGGGATTTATACGTGGGTATATAGGCAAATCATTAGGATAATTTTCTCTTTTGTCATCCCAAATATATAAATGAAAACCTTTTAAGTCTTTAATAAGGTATTTGTAATGAGGAAGAATATGGATGTAAATTTCCCAGCAAGAAGAAAGAATTTCCATTTGAGATATATATAATAATCTTGAGTTGTATAACGTTTCTTCTTTTTCTTCCATTCCCAGTAATTTATTCATAATAACCTATCTCCATATTTTCTTTTATAACTTTCATTTCGCATGAAATTTACCATTAATCAATCATATTTTAATGTGTAAAGGGAATTTGGATAAAAATTGATTTGAATCTTAACTTTTATTGATTCGTTTTCCAATTTTATGTAATTGATAAATGTTTATTGCAGATAAGAAATTGTTTGTTTGAATACTACTATCAATTGAGTTCAGCGAAGATTCCAATGTGGACATATTATTATTCAATTCTCTAAAGTTATTATCAATATTACTAAGTTTATTAGAAATAGTGTCAAGGGAATCAATTAAAGAGTCTTTAAATTCCTCTAGCTGTTCTGAAAGTTGTTTTTGCCATGACGAATCAAAAGTACCCAACTTTTCAAACGCTGAGTAAATTTCCAGGTATTGTATGTTTTTTTCATTTAACAAAAATGCAACACTCATTAATGCTAAATTATTATAATACCAATAAGTATTAATAAATTTCTCTATTTCAGATTTAAAGTCTTCTTCTTCTATTTCTTCTATATCCAATAGGATTGATTCGTTTAAAGTCATTCCTGATTCCTCATCTCTCCATCTATTTCGAGTACCCCAATTGTTGTGTGCTTCACTATACCATTCATCAGAGTCTTTATCGTAGTTGGTTAATCTGGAAATGCAATAATCTTTGAAAAGTTTAATATTTTTAAGATAATCCTCAAGAAATTCATTGATCTTTAATAAATTATACAAACTTGATTTGTCAGATTTTTCAATGATTAGTTTTTCATTGGAATAAATTGAATCTTTAAAAACTGTTGAGATTGGAATTTCTATAGAATTGTATTCTTTCACTATTTTTTTGATTAGTTCAGAATATTTATTCTTGGCATCTAAACTTCTTTTTTTAACCGAATCTAATTGTTTTTTTTTCTGAAGTTTTTCTTTCTCCCATTGTTTATATTCTAACAATGCTTTTTTTATACTTTGGTGTAGGATGACTCCTACTGCAAATATTATCGGACCAAACCACCCAACTGAACCAGTTAAAAGGTCACCGTTAGATTCAATAAATAAATAAATGAGTCCTATAGAGGCAATTATTGTACCCATGTTAAAATTAGGTTTTTGCCAGCTGTTTTTTTTAATGTTTATCATCGTCCTATATATAATTAACTTAGACCTTTGAAATAAAATAAAAACTTTAAAATGAATTAATAACTCATCATTAAATACAACAAAATTATCTAGAAATTTTAAAAATAAATTGATTTATCCGTTGAATTTAATCTGCCTCTTTTTTTATTAATTAATGGATATTTTAAGTTGTATTTATCGAGAAAATCATAAATGCTATTCTCAACTTCGATTGGGTTATTGTGTAATTTATATATAATTAATAACTCATTAATGTTGAACTCATTCATAATGATATTCCAGTAATTTGCTCTATTTTCATCTTTTAAATTTCTATGTTTATCTGACACTACATTATTTATTCTTCCATTTAATCCTTGAATAATTTTTTTCCCATTTTGAGTTGTTCCACCAGCTTTACCAAAGTATAATAATTCATATAAATTATTTTCAATTTCATAAATTAGATGGTTACAATTGTCTGTAGATAAGTTTGACTTTTTTTCTGTAAATACCAAATATATACCAGATTCATTAGGAACAATCGCTGACTGCTCTTTAAGATGATCAATAGGGTTTCTCTTATTGCGGTAAAAATTGAAATGATTGTTGGATTTATTTTCAATAATTGTTTCTATTGTTGACTTCAAAATGACCGTTAATATTTTTGTTTATTGTGCCTTGTGCAAAAAAAAATTATTCATCTTGTGACCATAATTCCTCACAATAATCACGAACTAGATTCCAATATACTTCATCTAGGTCTCCCCAATCATTTTCAGGAACGTTCAAATTGAAATTTACTTCATCATAACTTAAGTGTTCATCCCAAATTTCAGTTGCCAAATCTTGGAATGTGGTGAAATTAGAGCGTAATTCAATAAACATTTTTTTTACTAGCTCTTTTTGTGTTGTTGATAGAGTTCTCATAATATCAATTTTAAATGATTTTTATGAATTCAACTGGTTTTTTTTGTAAATGGGTCAAATTTGTTTGTGAGAATATGTTATCTACCCCTGAAATATGAGTTTAACATGTATTTTATTTATTTCAGAAAATGAAATTTACCTTTTGTGATTTGAGTATTATACTGATAAGGCTTATTATCTCGCTTTATACTTAAAAAATTGATCTAATTAGGTCAACTCACTCCAGTATTTATGTCCCTCGAATTAAATCATGGACTATTTGAAGGTAAGTAATTTTATAGGGATATGATTTTTATTATTTTAGTTGAACTGATTAAAACAGAGTAATGAAAAGATGTATAATTTAGTATTTCCCAGAGTCAATAAACCAAGTAAATAATTCCTCATCTGAATATTGGTTAAATTCACTTGTTATTTGAGAAATTGCATTTCTCCAAAATTTCAAATTTATCTCTTTATCCGAATCTTCAAATGCATAACTTTTTGAGAATGAATTTATCCAATTTTCAATTTCTCGGGCACTTGAATTTACTTGATAGGACCATGTAAAACTTTGAAGGCAAGCACCTAAATCGTTCGATGGAGCTCCTCGCAAGGTTCTTTCAGACATGTAGTTAATTACCTCTAAACAAATGTCATATGAGATTTTTAAGTTCTCAATATCTCTTTTACCATCAGGAATTAGTTGCCCATGAGATTGTTGTTTATTCCATAATTCACCTAGTCGTCGTTTAATTTCATCCAAACCTAATTTTGACAAATCTTTATATTCATATTCACAAAAAGCCTTTTTATTATTTGGCTGAACCCCTGCATTATCATTAATATTATTTATAGTAGATTTTTGCGTAGTTGAAGTTTTTTCGTTGTTGAATTCTCCAATTGAAAAGTCAGAATTGTAAAAATAAATACATATAACTACAATTATTATGCTGCGAAAAATAATCTTTCGTTTTCGACTTATTCTTTCAAATTCTAATCTTTCCCTCCTTTCTTTTTCCAAATTTTTTGAATATTTAATTGCTTCATTTTCTTCCTCTTTTTTAATATCAATATACTGTTGTCTCCAATTTTCACAATTGTAAATAAAATGATTAATCCTACTTTTACTTAATGGATCTTCATGCATGCATTTGTCACTGCAATATTGGAGTTTATATATTGCATTAATCTGTTTTCCTTGCCTTACTATTTGTTTTTCATTTTCTGGTTGTGAACTTTTACGATATTCCTGTTTGCCACACCAAAGACATGTAAATCTTTCTAAATAATGAATTTCGAAATGTGTACGATTAACTTTATAATTTTTATAAATATAAGCACTTGGTCTATAAGATTCTGTCATATAAAATGTAAATTATTGATTCAATTATTAATTATTTATATCTCTCTATTTACGAATATATCTATCATATTCGAGAATTCTACCTACACCAATATCAACCTCCCCGTATTGTTTTGGACCTTGGGAATTCCCCCTGGGTTGTAAACAAAATAATATGGTAACAATAGTTAACTTCGAGAAACGCCAGTCTAAGACAGGCAATGAGTTCTTCGCCTTGATCCTACAAGGTGGAGTTGAAATGGTGCGTTCAGTGGAAACTGGACAGTTCTATGCAACAGTAAAAAAGTGTTCCGTTCCTTCAACCTTAGATGGAGAATCATGTAGGATGATGCTAGGGTCTCAATTGGAAGGGAACATCCAAAAAACAAGCTGTGAACCCTATGAGTATACCGTTCCTGAAACAGGAGAGGTGATTGAGCTATCTCATAGGTGGACATTCGTTCCTGAGAATGAATTAGCAAAAAAGCAAGCAACAGCTTCTACGCCTGAGTTTGGTACTCTAGAAGAACTTATGGCTTGAATCAATCAGAACGATTGAGCACTCACGTAAGGGGATCTCTCAAGGTCCCCTTTATTAATTTAAAAACTTTTAATCATGAAAATAAGAAAAGCAGAAAGGCGTAATGCCAAAATTAAACTAGCGTTACAAGGTCCCAGTGGATCTGGAAAAACGTATTCAGCCCTTCAAATTGCAAAGGGATTAACCGATTTATCAAAAGTGGTAGTGATTGATACCGAGAACCATTCAGCAGACCTGTATTCTCATATTGGTTCTTTTAATGTACTTGGGATAAGCAAACCCTTTTCTCCTGAAAAGTATACTCAAGCTATTAATGATTGTGTAAACGAGGGAATGGAGGTTATTATTATCGACTCATTATCTCATGAGTGGGAGGGGGAAGGAGGTATTTTAGATATCCATGGTCAAATGCCTGGTAATTCGTTTACAAACTGGTCTAAAGTTACTCCAAGGCATAATGCCGTCGTTCAAACGATTTTAAATGCAAATGCACATATTATTGCCACCTTTAGAACCAAACAAGACTATGTATTAACAGATAAAAATGGAAAGATGGTACCTGAAAAGGTAGGGCTTAAATCTATAACTAGGGATGGTATGGATTACGAGTTTACCATTGTGCTCGATTTAGATATTGCACATCACTGTAGTGCATCTAAAGACCGAACAGGATTATTTGTAAATGAGCCTTCGTTTAAAGCATCTCAAGAAACGGGAGAAAAGATTTCTAGTTGGTGTAATGAGGGAGAATTAAGTATCGAACAACAGATTAATCAAATCACACAATTAGAGAAGCTCAAGGATTTATACTATGACTTGGATGTAGAAACTAGAGCTCAATACCACAGTTTGTTTACCAGGCGTCAATTAGACCTTCAACCTAAATTTCAAAGCAATGGAGTTAGTAATATTCACGGATGAGAACTATATAGAGTCGAGGGAATCATCAGACGATCGTTTTATTCAATCCAATACCAAAAAGGTTTCTTTAAACCACCTTAGGGATGATTGTGTAATTCCCGTATTTGCTAAGGATAATGAACCTACCATTAGTAACTCAGAATTTGTTGAAGCAGTTTATGAGGCAGTACAAGATGTGTTTGATTCGGAGGAAGTCTTAAGGCCAGCCATTAGGGTGTCTCATCCTATTAAAGGAAGAATTCCTGAGGCAAAACATAAGAGTGCTAAAGAGCTTCTAGATGAAGAGAAAACCGTTTACTATGAACGAACTATGTTTACCATTGAAGTTCCGAGTATCTACAGAGATATTAATGGAGATCATTTGAGTTTAACCATAGGTGGAGTACGTGGATATCACCAGGAGAATCTTTATGCGAAGAGAAACTTACAGAAGTTTAAAATCTTTGTAGGATTTCGTAATAGGGTATGCTGTAATATGTGTGTTTCTACCGATGGAGTGTTGGATGATATTAAGGTTAGCGGAGTCTCAGAATTGCGTTCTAGGGCTATGAATCTATTGTTGAAGTATGAATCTGCCCAAACGCTAGAATTATACCAAAGATGGGCTTCTATGAGTCTCTCAAAGGAGCAATTTGCACATTTCCTTGGTATTTGTAGGATGTTGAATCATATGCCATCAGATGAACGTAAAAATCTCCCTGAGATGTTGTTTACCGATCATCAGTTAAACCTAATGGTGGAGGGTTATTACAATGATCCCAATTTTGGAAGAAGTGCCGATGGATCTATTAACATGTGGAAGCTTTATAACTTATTTACCTCTGCAAACAAACAGAGTTATATAGACAAGTTTTTAGATCGAGGTTTGAATGCCGCTAATGTGGTAAATAACATTTCAGGTTATTTGGTTTAATGTTTGAAGTTATACTCCCCTGGGTAAATGGGGGAGTTGTTTACTAAAAAAGTACCCCACTCTGATATAGGGTGGGGTACTTTTTTAATCAGTTAATTAATTAATAGAAATAGATAATTTCAGCTAAATAAAACAATGATTATTTAATACAATTAAAGCAACTTCATTGCGGCCGTTGATCCTTCAAGCTGTAAATAAACTGTTTCAGAATAATCAACATTTTCTAATTTCATGATTGTTCCAGATTTGAGGTGTTCAATGCTTTTATCCATGAGGATACTATTTTCTTTACTAATTGACCACTTATAGCGCCCATTCCAAAAATACATCCATTCTTCACCAACTTTAATCTCTAAATTTGAGTTACTTTTATAACTTAATGAATTAAAATATGAACCTTGAATATCACAAATTGTCCAATAATAACTATCTCCATTCTTCCATAATTTAAAATACAGAGACATCCCTGAACCTGATTCATTAATTAATTCCTTCATTATCCATTTTTCACCAGTTATAGGTGATTTGCCAGTCTTCCAACCATTCAAATCTTTTTTGGACTGCAAATTCTTTGAAATTGGGGGTTTTAGTTTTGATTTTTCTTTCTGGATCGCACTCATCCCTGATACTGGGTCAATGATGTAAGGATTAATTTGCGTAACTGCCATAATCGTGTTAAATAAAAATAATGTTAGTACGATTATGATGAGATTATTTTTTGAATTTTTCATTTTAGAAAACTATAAAAACTATTTGGTTTTAGTGGGTTTTATTTTGTGAATAAGTATTTTTATTTTGTGAATGATCGTTTTACAAAAAAAATATTTGTTTTACAAATTAATATATTTATTAATAAACAGGATGTTGTAATTTAGTAATATGAAAATTAATCTCATCAAAATATTTACAGCAGTAATGATAATTACCGTGCTCACTAATTGTGCTAAGGAGGAACCTTCCACAAATAATCAAAATTCAACGTCACAATCTTTAGAATTCCTTCCTTGGGAAATTGACTTGACCATTGGAGGAGATCGATATCACTGGAAATCAAATGAATATAGTAATTCGGCGTACGTAAGTTTGGCTCCTACTCTTAATACAATTGGATTTACTGGACTCAATAAATTAAGTAAAAATTTCATTAGCGGGGATGAAATACGAGGATCTATTACAGTTCCAGAATTACCTAAAACTGGTATTCAAAAAGCAACTTTTTATTTGGCTGACCCCTATTTAACTTATGATTCAATACAAATTAACGTTATAGATTGGGGTGAAAAGTACACACAAGAATTACAAAATTCTAAGTTTGTTTGGGTTGGTGGACGACCAGGAGAGATAACTATATCTAAACAAATAATAATGATTTCAAAATCAGGTAGTGTTAGCGATCAAGTTCCTACCGAATTATCAGGAAAGCTAATATTTTACAGAACGTTATAATATTGAAATGAACTAAAAGAATTAATAAATCAAGACGAATAAATAATTATTGATTATGAGTTATAATATCCAAAAAATAATAGACCTATTAGAGCCTTTAGGCCACAACCGAGAATTATTGAATACTTTAGAAGCATTTTATAGAAATAGAGATAATATACTATCCGAAAGAGGGATGAAAAATACAGACCTTATTTCTGAACTTGTTAGAATCTTTCAAAATTCTAATGGTGTAGGTAGCAGATTTAATCTTGTTCCATGTGATAATTGCCCTGAATATTGTAGGGAGTTACTGGTCGCTTTTGCTGAATTAGGATTTGAATCAAAATATACCAATAGAAAATATGGATTTAGATCATTAATGGCTAGATTGTATCCGCATTGGTTCACATGTAAGGATAATAACCTTAATGTTATTTTCACATCTAATTTCGATAGGAAAAAGTTTGATGAGTTTTATCTTCCTACGTTTGAAGCATTTAAAGAAATAAGAAAAAAAATCATTGTGATTGAGGTTGCTAAAGACGATTTATATATTCAATACGAGAATTAAATAGGGTTTTTAGATGATGCATATTAAATATTTGCGAAATATTTGCCTTGCTTCTTTTTGAATCCAAAAATATGTAGTGTATCGCTCTCTCCAGGGCTAAACTCATGTACATCAAACCCTTTCCAATGATCTGGAACCTTTGGAAATATCAAGGTAAAGGTATGAGTCTGATGTTTCCGTGTGAGATAAAATCTCTCAGGATGGAGTGGGATATCTTTAGCTTCGATCATTTTTAATTTCTCCGTTCCAAATGTCTCAAGAATATAAGTTTCTTCATGAATGTTAATCCACCAATCATAATCATATTTTATATTGGTTTGGTAGGTAATAACGATCTCCGTAAAATCACCACTATCGGAAACAGACGGACTTAATGTCTGTTGAATTAAATTTTCAAATAGGTGATTCGATCTTATTAAATCGTGAAAGTTTTCTTCGTTAGACATTAATTGTACTTTTTAAATAATTCTTTGATATAATCAATTGAACGGAATGCATTAACAGGATCTCCAGTTTCATCATTGTAAATCACTGGATCTTGCCCCATGGTCTTAAAGGTATCAAGAATATCCTCCAAGGACTTGTTCTTTTTAAAATTTATTTGTTTTTCAACACATAATTGGGCTCGTTGAATAGCTGATTCTAAATCCTCATATCCACTATCTGTGGTATAAGAATCACCTTCATCGGGAAACATTCTAAAATTATCCCAGTGTTTAATATGATATTTTGCCATGGTTTTTATGTCTTAAGATTATCATAATAACCTTCAATTTATTTTTTTCGAGTTGAATTTGTGAATTTCTTAATACCAATTTACTAAATCTGCTGACTATACAAAAAAGGCTGGAAGTCAATGAAAGAGTTTCTAATCTCTTCAATGCTGCCTAGTTCTCTTTTCGCATCTGAAATCTCTTCGTATTTTAATGTTAGAAGTTCTTTCAGTTTGTCGATGTCAAGTTCGTCTACCCCTTCTTTTACGTATTGAGATAATACAAAGTTTATAAACTCCTGTTGTTTGTTTGTGAGGCCTTCAATAGTCTCTCTTGCATATTCTGCTCTAATTCCTCTTGAGATAATCTTCGATTCATAGGCAATAAAGGCTAATACATCATATAGGTCGGCATCTTCCGCATCTAAAACCTTTTGAAACTCCTTTAATTGGGATTTTGCAAAACCGCGTTCTTCCAATTGATCCAAAAGTTTCTTTCTTGTATCTGGCTTACTCCATATTTGTCGAAGTTCAGCTTCGTTTGAGAATAACTTGGGCAGCTCTCCAAATAGAGTTTTAAGAAATTCTTCGGCACTAATTTGAGTGCCATTTGGGCTCCAGAAAGTGGTGCTTGTGGTGTAGCTCAATTCATGTACTCTGCCATTAGAAAGTTTAACCTTAATCATTTTCTTTTTACCTGAGTTGCACTTGCATTTTAGATAGCCGCATAAAGGACATGGATCTTCCAATCCTTCAGGACATTCACAAGGGGACATTCCACATGTTGAGCAAGGCTCTTTGCTTTTTCTTGGTTGACTTGGTTCAGGTTCTAATGGTTCTCCATCCCACTCAGGGTCGTTGAACAATTGATGAGCTTTGTAGAAATCATAAATGGTAAAATAGTCTTTGCCATCTGCAAGGCGAGTGCCTCTCCCAATAATCTGCTTAAATTCAATCATTGAGTTTACCGTTCTTAAGAGCACAATATTTCTGACTTCTGGTGCATCTACACCCGTGCTTAACTTTTTCGATGTTGTGAGTATGGTGGGGATTGACTTTTCATCGTTTTGAAAATCTCTAAGAAATGCTTCCCCAGTATCACCGTCATTGGCTGTTACCCTTTGGCAATAATTAATATTTTTTACTGTAGCATATTTATTGATAAGATCTCTTACCAATAAAGCATGGTCTTGATCGGCACAGAATACTATAGTCTTTTCATTTTGGTTTAATAAACTCATAAGAGTCTTAACACGGTATTCTTCTAACTCCTTTATCTGGATGATTCTATTTTGATCAGAGAGATCATACTCTTTATCTACCTCAATTTCTCCTTGTTCTATTGTATCCCCTTCTTTATAGGAATAAGAATCAAGGGAAGTATTAACGGGTTTTACTTTAAAGGGTGTTAAGAATCCATCGTTGATGCCATCTTTTAAGGAGTAGGTGTATACGGGATCACCGAAATAGGCATAGGTATTGGCATTTTGCTCCTTTTTAGGGGTGGCAGTCAACCCGAGCTGTACGGCAGGACTGAAGTACTCCATAATAGCTCTCCAGGTGCTTTCATCGTTCGCACCTCCTCTGTGACACTCATCAATGATAATGAAGTCAAAGAAGTCCTTAGGATATTCACCAAAGTATGGAGAATTGTCTTTTCCCGACATAAAGGTTTGGAAAATCGTAAAGAACACACTTCCTGTAGTAGGTACTTTACCTTTCTTTTTTATCTCAGCAGGTTCTATTCTTACCAACGCCTCTTCTTCAAAGCTTGAAAATGCATTAAAGGCTTGATCGGCCAAAATGTTTCTATCAGCAAGAAATAAAATTCTAGGTACTCTTGGAGTAGGTGACAAGCTCCATTTAGCCTGATATAGCTTCCAAGCTACGTGAAATGCTATGGCAGTTTTACCTGTTCCAGTCGCAAGTGTGAGTAGTATCCTTTTCTTGCCATCAGCAATTGCTTCAACCACCTTGGTTGTAGCATTTTCAATGTAATATCTTGGTTTCCACTTGCCTCCTTTATCATTGTATGGTACTGATAATAAGCTGTCTTTGAGCGACTGAATGCGTTCCTCTTCAGAGTTAGTAGGCTTAACATAGGTCATGTCCCACAATTCCTGTGGAGTCGGAAATTCTGATATTTCCTTTTCTTCTTGAGTTAGGAGATCTATTTGGTAATAAGATTCGCCGTTGGTGCTATAGGTATATCGCACATTCAATCTTTCGGCATATTCAACGGCTTGGTTTTTCCCTTCGCTAACAGGCAATTCCTGTTTTTTTGCTTCAATTACGCCAATGTTTCTGTTGTGGTATTGGAGTACATAGTCTGCGAATTTAGGAGTAGCTCTTCTACCTTGGCCTAATATCCTACCTAGTGTTATTGGATACTCTTCTCTGACAATACTACCGTTAGAGTTCCATCCCTTTTGCCGCAAATGAGGGTCAATTAGATTGGATCTGGTTTCCTGTTCATTCATAATTAATTATTCTTATGCAAGTTAAAACTTACTTCGTATCTATAAAAGTCAATGTTGTTAGTTACTGAAAGTGCTCTTTTAATTTTAAGATCATCTTCTAAGGCAATAATTATTCCTTTAACTGTCTGATCTGGCTCTGCAAGTTCCTCTTTTACGTACCCCATATATCTTTGAATCTGACCTATGACATTATCACTAACTCTGCCTTTCTTTAATTCTACCACTAGGATGGTTTTTTTATCTTTACTTATAGCTAATATATCAATAGGTCCAGTGTCACTAGGATATTGCTGACCTACTATTTCTCCCTCTTCCTCATAGATGTTATAATGCTTGCCAAGTGCTGTGTTTTTCCAGTTCTGCACAAGAAAGTCTTCGAGGTGTTTTTCTAGAGCAAATACCGAAGGGTCTTCAATAGTGGCATCATTAGACAATAAGGTAGGAGGTTTTACATCTCCTATTAACCTTTCTATCTCGTCTGCATACTGAGTGATATTAGCACTAGTTCCTGTGGATCCAGTAGAGTTTTTAAGTTCTTGAGACATAGAAGAACGTTCTATTAACTTTGGAAGCCATTTTACACTTCTTCTATGGGGCAGATTAGTTCCAGGATAGTATCCATAGTTGGAGGATATCACTCCAACATAGTAGTTTCCCATTCCATCAGGACATATTACAATATCTTCTAGTTTAAGATATTTACAAATAGTCCAAAGCATACCACAAGCCAAACCTGCTGCAACCTTAGATTTACCAGGATGTTCTTTTAACCATATATCTCTGTATTTAGCATTAAACTCCCTCCAGTTCTCAGGTAGCTCGTTAGTTAAGTCATGGTTAATTCCATAATGTGCACCTATATACCCTCCGTCATAACACTCTTTGGCATAAACACTTTTTGCACCAAGTATTATTCTGTAGTAGTTCTTCATAGTTACAGTTCTCCTGCAAAGGCTTTGTTAAGGATAGATTTCTTTAATTCTTCCAAATCATGGAGTTTATGTTGAAAGAAGTCTTCTATTTTTTGTGTTTTATTTTTAAGTATGTCTAATTGGGATACTATGCGTTGTTGTTCTGGGAGTGGGGGGATAGGGATTAGTATTTTTAATAAATCGGACTTCACTAAACTGGGTCTGCCAGAACCTTTGTCTTCTTTTGTAAAGTCATAAGAACAACAGAAATAATAGAGATATCTTTTATTCAGTGTGGGACCCGCATTTAATCCGAATGCTGTATCAACGTTCCAGAATGGCTCCTCAATGAATAAAGGTTTGTTTATAGTTCCTTTTCTTCCAATTATTGTAGTATTTGCTTCACATAGATACTGGTTTGCATACCCCATTACTTTACCCGCACTACCTAAAATGGGGTATTCCCCTTTAGGATCTATTACTTCATTTTGATTCCTGCCACTTATTATCTGAAGTACATCCCCCCACTTCTTCTCCTCCCAATCCTCACCACCTTTCTCAAACACCCCATTCAGATAACTCTCAAACAACTCTTTAACGTTCTGTAGATTCTTTTGGGTGTTTTCTATGGCTTTGTCTATGGCTTCAAAGGCTTTGTCTATAATGGATACTATGCGTTGTTGTTCAGGAAGTGGAACCCATAAAAAAGGTTCGTTTCTGTAGTCTTTGAAATAAATATGTGGGATAGCGGCACCTGCAACATATTTCTTAAAGTCAACAGACATAAGTGCATAGTGTAAATAGGCAATATCAACATCTTCTTTTGGTAAAATATACTGAAGTGTCCCAATTACGGAGGTGAAGGCCTCCATTTTTGTCACTCTACCAAAACCAGATCCATCTTTTACAATGGATAAATATGGTTTGTCTCGATGGTAAAAACTAACCTTTTTTATCATGCCACTGGCACCGTAAATAGGAAAATCTCCATCTTCATTTGCCAGTTTATTTTGTGATACGTTGGATGATTTACTAATGCAAACATCACCTAATGTTTTCAACGTCCAACCTTCTTTCATATCAATCCTGCTATTGAGTTCAGAATGTTGTTGGTTTCTTCGTCTAATGACCTCATTTCAGCCAAGATCTCGGAAGGGGTACGAATAGCCTTTTCCTCTTTCTTGGTAGGGTTTTTAACCGACAGGTCATAGGTCGACTGGTCTACATCGGCAATATCAATCGTCCATGACTTATCCGAATCAGCTTTGGTCTTCTGTAGGTTAAGGAAATCTTCAAGGTCTTTATCGTTCAAGGGATTTGTTTTACCCATGTTCCTTCCTGGATCCAATTGGTAGTACCAAATCTTCTTGGTTGGCTGTCCTTTGTCGTAAAAAAGAACTACAGTTTTTACTCCTGCTCCTTGAAAAGTGCCCGAAGGCATATCCAAGATGGTATGGAGGTTGCAACTCTCCAAAAGGTGCTTTCTAAGGGCTACAGAAGCATTATCCGTATTGCTTAGGAAAGTATTCTTGATTACGACGGCAGCTCTACCTTTGGCTTTTAACATTTTTATAAAATGTTGTAGGAACAGATATGCTGTTTCGCTAGACTTAATATCAAAGTTCTGTTGAACCTCTGGCCTTTCCTTTCCTCCGAATGGAGGATTTGCTAGAATAACTTCAACACGATCCTTAACTTGAATATCACGATTGTTCTCACTTAGAGTGTTTGTGTGTGCTATATTAGGAGCATCAATGCCATGAAGAATCATGTTCATTACACCTATAATGTAGGCTAGATTCTTTTTTTCTTTACCGTAGAAAGTTTCTGTTTGGATGGTGTGCAGTTGCGAGGTTGTCAAAGTTGCACGGTCTCTCATCATGTATTCAAAAGCTTCGCATAAGAATCCTGCACTTCCTACAGCTCCATCATACACTTTGTCTCCGACTTTGGGATCAACTACTTTAATCATAGCTCTAATCAATGGTCGAGGAGTGTAATATTGTCCACCATTCCTCCCTGCATTCCCCATGTTCTTTATCTTGGTTTCATACAGGTAACTGAGCTCATGTTTGTCTTTTGCTTCTCTAAATGGGAGTTCATCAATTGACTCCACTATCTCTCTTAAGTTATATCCACTTTGAATCTTATTTTTCAGCTCTGAAAATATTTCACCAATCTTATACTCAATGGTGTTAGGATTAGCCGCGGTTAACTTAATTGTTTTTAAGTATGGAAAAAGCTTCCGATCTACAAAGTCTATTAAGTCAGGTCCAGTTAAGGTTCTGTTGTGATCAAGATTGCCATTAGAGTCAAGTGGCATAGCCCAAGAGTTCCATCTGAACTCTTCTTCCAGTATGAAATGATATGGTTTTCCTTCTAACTCTGCTTCATCCTTTCTGTCTTTTTCTAAGTCATTCAAATACTTAAGAAATAATATCCAAGATGTTTGACCTATATAATCTAACTCGCTATCTGCTCCAGCGTCTTTATGTAGTATATCGTCTATGTTTTTAAAGGTCTGCTCAAACTGCATAGACTACGAATGTAATTGATTTATATGAAAATCGTTTTAATTCGAAGTTGATACCTTTTATTCATTGAGTTTGTATTTAATCTTTTTTATTCTAAATTCCTTTAAGTAGTCATTTCTCTTTGATAGATGAACAATGAATTTTGATTTTTTAACTTCTTCAGAGTTTTCTAAATTTTGGAATTTCTTAAAATTGTTTGTTCCCTTTAAGCTGATGCTAACGGTATCAATGTTTTTTTCATCTTTAAGATTGTTTCTAACAACGTAGTCAAGTTCGTATTTATCCCTCTTGTCAAATTTTTGTATTTGACGATTCTGATAAGATAATCTATGTTTAATATATAGTTGGAAATCAATCGCGAAAATTGTATCTAATAGATTCTTGTAAATCCGTTCGGCTACAATGATTTTCTTTTTATCAATCATTTTAAAAACCTCTATTGGCTGATGCTTGCAAGCATTTCCTAATTGAGTAGCCGTGCCATTTAGTTCGATGAAATCTCGATAGCCGAGTCTTTTAAATCTGTTTATTTTAGTAAATTGTTTCATTCGCTGTTTGTTTCAGGAGCTCTTCACAACTAGTTGCAGTAGCCTAAATTTGATTCTCTTAAAGCCAATTAAAAATCCCTGGGTGGGAAATCCCTGGGGTCAAAGAAAGTTCATTTTGATAAAAAAGTCAATAGTAAATTGATTAAAATATTAACAATGTGGAAAACGAAAAATACTATTTACAATACTTACATGGAACTCTATTCTTTTCTAAAAGTTTAAGTATTTCCTCGTAATCATAATAATACATTCCTCCGAAGCTACTATATGAAACTGTTCCATTAATTCTTAAGCTTTGCAGTTTACTGCTGGAAATACCCAGTAATTCTTTAGCATCTGTTGCCCTAATCCATTTTGAACTATGGTTATTCCCATTAATTTGAGTTATGAGGGCTTCTATTTTGGCATCTAAGGCCTTTAAATCCTCTTTCGTAAGTATTTCTATGTTCATTAGATAATTTTCCTTTCTTGGATATTTTTGACAGCTTCTTTTTGAGATAACTTAGTTCTTAATTGCTGCATCTCGCTAGAAACTTTGGTATCGGTTATCTTGGCATAGATTTGAGTAGTTTTAATGTCAGAGTGTCCAAGCATCTTGCTTACACTTTCTATTGATACCCCTTGTTGCAATGTGATCGTTGTTGCAAAGGTGTGTCTGGCTAAGTGCGTAGTTAAGTTTTTGTTAATGCCACAGAGATCTCCAATCTCCTTTAAGTAGTTATTCATCTTTTGATTGCTTAAAACGGGAAGTGCAACATTCTCTTTTACTCTTTTTGGATGGGAAGCATACTTTTTAATTATTTCTAATGCTTTTGGTAGGAGAGGAATATTGACTTGGTTTTTGGTTTTCTTTCTATATGTTTTTATCCATTGTTCTCCATCAATACCCATGTTTATTTGGTCCATGGTTAAACTTAATATATCAGAATATGCGAGCCCTGTGTAGCAACAAAAAAGAAAGATGTCTCTTACATTCGATATACGACTATTCACAAATTCCTTATCCTCTAAAAGCTGAAGCTCTTCTTTTGTAAGATATCCTCTTTTGACTTCTTTAAGTTTAGATTTATATTTACTAAAGGGGGTTTTTACAATCCATTCTAAATCTATACCGTAGTTTATGATGGATTGCAAATTCCTAAGATATTTCAAGGTTGTATTATGCCCAATATTTTTCTCAGTCTTGAGGTAATGCTCAAACTCTACCACACAGCTGTAGGTAAACTTAGATAATGCTATATCCTCTATGTTATATTGGTGTTTTAGAAAACTGCTTATATGGCTGGATAGGGTTTCATATCGATCCCAAGTTGCTTTTACTATATCTACCCCTATTAAATCCTTCTTTTTAGCATTGTGCAGCTTAATCAATTGTATTAAGGTTTCCTTGTTCGTGTTTTTGCCTATCAGCTCTGCATGTAGATCATAAACAAAAAAGGGTTCTCCAGATTGTACCTTATTACTGTAAATGGTATAAATGCGATTCCTAAGATCTTCTAAGCAACTATTAGTAGTTCTTGAGTTTTCACTATTCCCGATAGCCTTGTGCTGTGTTTTACTCCATTTTTCATGTTCTATTTTTAAGTTAGTGGAGCTTTCAATGCGTTGCCCTTTATAGGTTAATCTCAGGTAGATAGTACATTTTCCAGCGTAATTCTTCTTTCTAGATTTTCTGATAAAGAAAGTTAGGTAAAATGAATTGTTCATTTGAGGCTTTGTTTGTTTAAACAAATATACGTTATAGGAGTCTTTTTTTTGCATACTTTTTTGCTCGTTAGTCACAGATTATCAACAGATTAGACCCTTTGGCGTGTGCGGAAATCGAAAAAAATTAGAGCACACCTTTTGTACGCAAATTATAGGAGTTTTTAAGGGATTTATGAATGTGGCTAAAAACAAAAATCCCTGTAAACACTGGGCTCACAGGGATTTAAATGTTTTAAAAACTAATAAGTTGCAGAGGGGAAGGGATTCGAACCCTCGATGCGCTTTTGGCGCATACACACTTTCCAGGCGTGCTCCTTCGACCGCTCGGACACCCCTCTAGTAGGATGCAAATATAATTCTATTAATTACCCCTCGC
>Ga0222714_10002306_pt1 | contig 20381 bp, 17 predicted proteins | sample C33_3DmetaG_FD_165048 | JGI IMG/M metagenome (GOLD analysis project Ga0222714, IMG submission 165048) | Estuarine water microbial communities from San Francisco Bay, California, United States - C33_3D | ecosystem: Environmental > Aquatic > Marine > Unclassified | place: USA: California...
GAAGACGTCTACGAGCCGTTTTTAATTCGGGAAGGTCTCTTGGCGCGCACACCGCGGGGCCGGGTGGCCACCACCGCGGCATATGAGCATCTGGGCCTGACCCCGCCCGATCGCTCGCCAGAACTGTTCTAGCCCTGCTCATCTAGCCCTGCTGTTCTAGCCCTGCTCATCTAGCCCTGTTGTCCAGCCCTGCTGTTTGGGCCTGTTTTACTGCGTCTGGCAATTGTTGACCAAATAGGTTGGATTTAGGCCCAGGGCTGATTATGGTAAAGCCGACCAAAATAGTCGGCTTTAGTGAGGCCGCGAAAACCAAGGAGAATTGCCATGACTGTCCCAATCACCACTCCCGTTCAACAAGCACCGCTGCTCGTTGGCGCTGGCTTATCGACAGCCCTCGTGGTTGCCGTCGCTGTGTCCGAGGGTTCCGCGAAGGCAGCGCTGGCTGGCCTCGGAATCGCACTTGGTGTAGCGCTGTTTCATTCACGCTTTGGTTTCACCTCTGCGTGGCGGCAACTGGTTGCAGTAGGGCAGGGTCGCGGCTTGCAGGCGCACATGTTGATGCTCGCTGTTGCACTCGTCGGGTTCAGCGTCGTTATCGAAAATGGCAAGGGTTTCTTTGGTGTCACCACGGGTGGCTATGTTGCACCGATCACGTTGGGGCTTCTTGTTGGTTCATTCCTGTTTGGAATCGGAATGCAGTTGGGAGGATCGTGTGCATCGGGCACGCTTTTTGCAACTGGCTCTGGCCAACTGGGGGTGATCATCACCCTTGTGGGTTTCGTCGCAGGATCCGGTCTTGGTGTCGCTGGTTTTGATTTTTGGAACGGTGATGGCCCGGGTGCGCGCAAGATTGCGGATTCTTTTTCGTTCACTGCCAAGTACGGCACCTTTGGTGGCACAGTGGCGGTGCTGGCAATCATCGGTGCGGTGGCACTCGTGGCCGAAGCCGTGATTCGTCGTCGACGCCCGCCACAAATCGAAAGCGTGCCAGCCGCTGACGGCTTCGCTCGTGTTCTGCGTGGGTCGTGGCCATTGTGGGTTGGTGCGATCGCTCTGGCATTGCTAAACATCGGAGTCTTGCTAGTGACTGGTCGACCATGGGGAGTCACCTCCGCATTCCGCCTTTGGGCATCGAAGATTCTCGACGGCGTCGGGGTGGATGTTGGTTCGTGGTCATTTTGGGCAAATCGGCCAGGGCTTAGCGAGTCACTCTTTGCTGACAACACTTCAGTTGCGAACTTTGGCATCATCGTCGGAGCACTCAGTGCATCGGCTGCTGCTGGTCAGTTTGCGTTGGTGCGCCGTGTGCCGGGTCGACAAATTGTGGCAGGTCTTGCCGGTGGATTGCTGATGGGATACGGCGCAACATTCGCGGCTGGCTGCAACATCGGTGCATATTTCTCGGGTGTGGCCTCAGGGAGCGCACACGGTTGGGTGTGGGCAGCCTTTGCACTCATCGGTACGTGGGTCGGCCTGAAAGCCCGGCCGCTATTCGGTCTCGCAGTGCCGAAGCCAAGCGACTCATCGTGCTAGCCAGCTTGTGCCATAGCGTCGGCTATGCGTGCAACTCGCTGACATCGACTATCAACTTCCCGAGCAACTCATTGCTCAGACACCGATCGAGCCACGTGATTCGGCGCGACTGCTAATCGACCAAGGGTCGGGTGCGCCACGTGATGCGGTGATGCGCGACTTTGCACAGTTGCTGTGTGATGGCGATGTGCTGGTGGTAAACGACACCAAAGTGCTGCCGGCTCGGTTGCACTTGGTGCGCGCCACTGGTGGGGCAGTCGAAGTGCTCTTGCTCGAGTCGCTCGATGCCACACATCGCGTGTGGGGGGCACTCGTTCGCCCCGGGCGAAAGATGAAGCCAGGCGAGGTGCTGCACGATGGTGGCGGTGCTCCAGTGTTGAGTGTGCAGGGCCGCGGCTCTCAGGGCGACACTTTCCGCGTGGAATTTGTTGTCGCCGATGTGGATCCGCTCATCGAACGTTTGGGTGAAATGCCGCTGCCGCCGTACATCTCGCAGCGCTTGGGCGATGTGAACCGATATCAAACGGTGTACGCCCGCAATCCGAAGTCTGCAGCAGCCCCCACCGCTGGTCTGCATTTCACCCCCGAACTGCTGGCCGCAGTGCGCGCGCAGGGCGTCCCCGTCGTTTCGGTCGAACTGGTGGTGGGGCTCGATACGTTTGCACCAGTCACTGTTGACAACCCACTCGAACACGTCATCCATAGCGAGTCGTATCACGTGCCCGCCGAGACCCAGCACGCGGTCAGTTCAGCAAAACGTGTGGTGGCCATCGGCACCACGGCCACTCGTGCACTCGAGTCGTTCGGGGCCACAGGCCAAGCTTCGGGGCGCACGAATTTGTTCATCACCCGTGGGTTTTCGTTTCAGCATGTGGATGTGTTGCTCACCAACTTTCACATGCCACGCACCACCTTGTTGTTGATGATCGATGCGTTCGTCGGCGAACGCTGGCGACGGTTGTATGCCCATGCCATCGAGCGTGAGTACCGTTTTTTGTCGTTCGGCGATGCGATGTTGCTCGACCGCCATCACGCCTAGCCTGACGACGATGTTTCGTGCCCACGCAGACGTGAGTGCTGTTGACGGCGCAGCGCGTGCCAGCATCGTCACCCTGGCGCGAGGCACGTACGTAACGCCCACGTTCATGCCAGTGGGAACCCGCGGCGCGGTGAAATATCTGAGCGCCAGCGACTACGAACAACTTGGTGCCCAGATTGTGTTGGGCAATACGTATCACCTCATGCTGCGCCCTGGTGCCGACACGGTGGCGCACTTCGGTGGGGTCGGTGCGTTTGCTGGCTGGAAGGGTTTGACGCTCACCGACTCGGGCGGCTTCCAAGTGTTTTCGCTCAAGCCCGATGTTGACGACGACGGCGTGACGTTTGCATCAACCTATGACGGCAGTAAGCATCGCTTCACCCCCGAGTCGGCAGTGTCCACTCAAGAAAAACTCGGCGCCGACATTCAGATGGTGCTTGATGTGTGCCCACCACTGCCATCAACGGATGAAGTGGTGTATGAAGCACTGCGTCGCACCACCATGTGGGCTGCGAGAGCGCGGGCGGTGCATCAGCGCACCGACCAATCACTGTTTGGCATTGTGCAAGGTGGCGTGAGCGAAACTATGCGGCGCGAAAGCGCTCAACAAATCTCAGCGCTCAATTTTGACGGCTACGGCATCGGTGGGTTGTCGGTTGGTGAAACGCGCGAACAGATGCTGCCTGCACTCGCTGCGGCTTTGGCCGAGTTGCCCACTGACCAGCCGCGCTACCTGATGGGTGTTGGTGATCCGGCGTCGATGATCGAAGCCATTGGTCTGGGTGTTGACCAATTCGACTGTGTTTTGCAGACACGCCTAGGTCGCCACGGCACGGCCCTCACGTCGCAGGGGCGGGTGAACTTGAAGCGGGCCGAATTCACCCAAGACAATGGCCCCATCGATGACACCTGCGGGTGCGCAGTGTGCGCGGTGCATTCGCGGGGTTATCTGCGGCACCTCTTCCAGGTGGGTGAGCCGACTGCGTCGCGATTGGTGTCATTACACAATCTGGCGTGGACCATTGCACTAATGGGCCAGGCGCGTAGTGCGATTTTGGCAGGCACGTTCGGCGCGTTCCGAAAACAAGTGCTAGACGTCTGGGCCTAGTGCGACGGTAGTGTCAGTTGCCATGTTCAACCTCATAATTGCTGCCGAAGACACCACAACTTCGTCGGGCGGAGGAATCCTTGGATTGCTCCCCTTGGTCCTTATTTTCGCAGTGATGTACTTTTTGCTGTTGCGCCCGCAGCGCAAGCGCACGAAAGAAGCCGCCGCACTACAAGGGGCTATTCAAGTCAATGACTCCGTGTTGTTGACCAACGGCATCCTCGGTGTGGTGACCGGCATTGAGGACCGCTACCTGTGGGTAGAAATCGCTGACGGGGTACAGGTACAGGTGATGAAGGGTTCCGTAGGCAGTCGCGTCAATCTGGACGGTACGCCGATCGTGACACCCAAGGCTGCCAAGGCACCGAAGAAGTCGAAGAAGGCCGACTCGGACACGAACGCCGACTCGGATGCGAACAAGGACAAGCAATAACAACCTGGCGTTAGCCGAAGTTGTTGGGGCGTCTCGTTACACAATGTTGCGCGTGGCTGTATGAATCGTCGACTACTTGCGTCGCTGATTGGCATTTTGCTCGTGGCCGTGGTTTCGGTCGGCTTTACTGTCGCTAGTGGTGACGCTCCGTCGCTAGGTCTTGACTTGCAAGGTGGTGCGTCAATCACGTTGCAACCTGAGGGCGAGTACGACGCTGTTGCGCTTGAGGTAGCAGTCGAGATCATTCGTTCGCGTGTTGATGCAATTGGTGTAGCCGAACCCGAAATCATTCGCCAGGGCGACACCGTTGTGGTGAACCTGCCAGGGGTAAAAGACCAGCAGCGTGCACTCGACATCGTGGGGCGTACGGGCGACTTGCACCTGCGACCCGTGTTGCAATCGGGCAGCTTTGACCCCACCGCGGGGGAAGTGGAAACGACACCCACAACCGAGACAAGCCTTCCAACCGAGACAAGCGTGCCAACCGAGGGTGGCCCTGGTGAGTCGCGTGGTGGGCGAGTGATGGTGGATACGACGATTCCGACCGACACAACAGTTGCGACTGACACGACTATTGCAGCAGCGCCAGCTGATGCAACATCAGCTGATGCAGAAGCCCAGTCAGAACTTCCGCCAGGCAGTGAAGTGCTACTTGGGCGCGACGGTTTTGCATATCTTGTTGGCCCGATTGCTGCCACTGGGCTGGTGTTCGAAAATAATGCCCAGGCAACGATTCAGGGTGCTAACTGGTCTGTGGTGGTGCAACTTCGCGGCGGCACCGCAGGTGCCGATGTCTGGAATGCCCTTACGTCACGCTGCTTTAGTCGCGATGCCACTTGCCCCACTGCCCAAATCGCCATCGTGCTTGATGGTGAAGTCATTTCTGCCCCTGTAGTGCAAGAAGCAGTTTTTTCGGGTGGTGAAGTGCAGATCACCGGGGATTTCACCGAGCAAGATGCCCGCGACTTGGCAAGAGTGCTCGAGTTTGGTGCCGTGCCCGTGAAGTTTGCTGTGTCGCAGGTGCAAACTGTGTCGCCAACTCTGGGTAGCGACTCGCTGCGCGCAGCAATCATTTCGGGTTTGGTCGGCTTGGTCTTGGTGTTTTTGTTGATGCTGGCGTACTACCGCTTCGTAGCAATCATCGTGTTCGGCGGTCTTGCAGTGTCGATTGGCATTCAATATGCGATCATCACTTACCTGTCCAAAACCAACGGTTTGGCGTTGTCCTTGTCGGGTATTGCAGGCATCATCGTGTCGATTGGTATTGCAGTGGACTCATACATCGTGTTCTTTGAGCGGCTGAAAGACGAACTCGCTTCAGGTCGCACGCTGCGCAATTCTGCTCAGCGCAGCTTTGAAGGTGCGTGGCGAACTGTCCTGGCTGCCGACTCGGTGTCATTTTTGGCGGCTGCCGTGTTGTGGTGGTTGACTGTCGGTTCGGTGCGCGGCTTTGCATTCTTCCTTGGTTTGGCAACGCTGGCCGACGTGATGATCGTGTGGTTCTTTACCCGCCCGGCAATGTTGCTGCTGGCCCGCAGCAAGTTCATGGCCACTCGCTCGATGCTGGGTATTAAACCTCGTAAGGGTGCCGGGGCCATCTCATGAGTATCGGCGCAGGGTTCGGTCGGCTGTACCGCGGTGAGACCACGGTCGACTATTACGGCAAGCGCAAGCCAGCGTTCGTCGTCTCGGGAACGTTTCTCGTGGTCTCGGTGCTGGCTCTCATCATCGGTGGTTTGAGTCTGGGTATTGACTTCCGCGGTGGTGTTGCCTGGGAGACACCAGTAACCGCCACGTTGAGCATGGATGCTGTGCGTGAGGTGCTCGAAGCAAACGACATCGAAACCTCTAATGCAAAATTACAAACGCTGCAGGGTGCCGACGGAGAGCGCATTCGAGTGCAAGTTGGCGATCAAAGCAGTGCTGTGCGCGAAGCCGTTCAAGCAGCGCTTGCCGAAAAGGCTGGGCTGCCGGTGGAAGAAGTGAGCGTGGCCGCGGTGAGCTCGTCGTGGGGGCGCAGTATCACCATCAAGTCGATTCGTGCGTTGCTGGTGTTCTTCGTATTGGTGTCGTTGTTCATTGCCTGGCGATTCGAATGGAAGATGGCTGCTGCCGCCATCGTGGCTATGGCGCACGACGTGCTGGTGTCGGTTGGGGTCTATGCCATCTTTCGCTTTGAGGTCACGCCGGCAACGGTGGTGGCGTTTTTGACGATTCTTGGCTATTCGCTCTACGACACGGTGGTGGTGTTCGACAAAGTGCGAGAGAACATCGATCGTTTTGCGTCGTCAAGAATGTCAATGGGCAACATCGTTAACGTGTCGTCCAACCAGGTGTTGGCGCGCTCGTTGAACACCACGTTGTCATCGGCGTTGCCGGTGATCTCGCTGCTTGTCGTTGGCTCAGTGATACTGGGTGCAACCAACCTGCAAGAGTTTGCCATCGCATTGTTGGTCGGCATGCTGACTGGCACATATTCATCAATCTTCATCGCGACACCACTCTTGGCAGTGCTGAAGAATCGCGAACCAAAATATGCCGGGTTGGTCGACGAAGTGGCCCAGGGCGCCGAAATGGCGGCCCTCTACGAACACACCACGACGCGTGCGGCCCAAAAAGCTGCTGCCGAGGTCACCACTTCGCGCGAATCAACTGTGGCGAAAAGCTCTGTCAACAGCGGGTTGACGCATCCACCTCGCCCGCGCAAACGCCGCCGCCGATAACTCCCGACCCTGCTTCGTAGGCTTGGCCTATGGCTTCTGGTTCGCGGGTATTGCCGTGGCGGCGCCATCAGGCTGCGACATCGCACGAACTTGCCCCACTGCTGGCGGCGTATAAGCGGCGCCACCCCAAGGGTTCGGTTTCGCCGATTAATCGCGCGTATGACATGTCGCGTGAAGCACATCGTCACCAGACCCGCACCACAGGGGAGTCATACATCACGCATCCTGTGGCTGTGGCCAGCGTGGTTGCCGACATTGGCTTGGATGAAGCCTCGATCATCGCTGCGCTCTTGCATGATGCGGTAGAAGACACCGAACTTACGTTGGCGGAGATTTCCGAGATCTTCGGTGACGAAGTTGCCAGCATTGTCGATGGCGTAACCAAGCTCGACCGCCTGCAATTTGATTCGCAAGAAGCACAACAGGCAGCCACCATGCGCAAAATGTTGGTGGCGATGGCGCGCGACCTGCGGGTGCTCATCATCAAGTTGGCTGATCGGTTGCACAACATGCGCACGCTCGCATCTAGTTCGCCCGACAAACAACAACGCGTCGCCCAAGAGACCCTCGATATCTACGCACCACTTGCGCATCGGCTCGGCATGCAAGAAATCAAACAGCAACTTGAGGACCTGTCGTTTGCAGCGCTGTTTCCCAAGCGTTATGCCGAAGTCGAACATCTTGTCTCCACTCGGGCGCCCGAGCGCAATGTGTACTTGGCACGCGTGCTTGGCCAAGTTGACAAAATGTTGGTCGGCGTAAAAATCAAAGCCGAGCTCACGTCTCGCGGAAAACACTTGTGGAGCATCTACGAAAAGATGGTGCAAAAAGGGCGCGAGTTTGATGACATTTTCGACCTAATGGCCATTCGCATCGTGGTTGATGACGTGCGCGATTGTTACGGCGCACTTGGTGTGATTCACGGACACTGGAAGCCGGTGGTCGGGCGCTTCAAGGACTACATTGCGATGCCCAAGTTCAACTTGTACCAAAGTTTGCACACCACCGTGATCGGCCCAGATGGCAAGACCATCGAAGTGCAGATTCGTTCGCGTGATATGCATCAACGCGCTGAATGGGGAGTGGCATCGCACTGGGCATACAAAGATGCGGCAACGCCACAGGAAGTGGAATGGCTGAATCGCATCATCGACTGGCAGGGCGAAGTATCTGACCCGCGTCAATTCTTGGAGGGCTTGAAGACCGACTTGGAGCAAGACGAGTTGTTCGTCTTTACCCCCAAGGGGCGTGTGGTGTCGCTGCCACTGCAATCCACACCGGTCGACTTTGCCTATGCCGTGCATACCGAGGTGGGCCACTCGTGCGTTGGTGCGCGAGTCAATGGTCGCCTCGTGGCGCTGAGTTACCAGTTGGCTTCGGGCGACACGTGTGAAATTCTTACCTCCAAGGCCCAAGGCACCGGGCCGTCACAGGGCTGGATGGAGTTCGTCGCGTCGACTAAAGCCAAGAACAAGATCAAACAGTGGTGGACTCGTGAGCAACTCGAGGACATGGTTGATGAAGGTCACGACGAGTTCGTCGAAGAACTACGCCGGGTTGGGTTGTCGATGCGGCGCATGGAGGGCTCGTCCGAATTGGCGGCCGAAGTTGCAGCACTGGGCTATGGCGACCTCAACGGTTTGCTGGCAGCAGTCGGCCAGAAGAAGGTTCCGGCACGAGCACTCGTGGCACGGCTGGTCGAGGCATTGCGGGCACCAGATTCGTCGGGTGAACTCGCAGCGATGCCGGCGATGCGCACCCGATCGAGTGCGGCGCGAACGAAGAATTCGGTTTACGTTGAAGGCCTCGACGACATCTTGGTGCGGCTGTCAAAGTGTTGCACGCCCGTGCCAGGTGACGACATCATGGGCTTCATCACGCGTGGTCGCGGGGTGACAGTGCATCGTGTGGATTGCGCCAATGCTTTGTCGCTCATGAGCGAGCAGTCGGCGCGCATCATTGATGTGGAATGGGCAGGGCTATCGGCCGACGACACGTTCGTGGCTGCCGTCGAAGTCGTGGCCCTCGATCGCACACGACTATTGCGCGATGTCGCCAACGCCCTATCGGATCAGCGAGTCAACATCGTTTCGTGCACTACCCAAACTGGGTCAGACCGTGTAGCGAAGATGCGATTTGAGTTCGAGTTCTCTGACCCCAACCACCTGCAGGCGATGTTGCGCATCATCAAGAACATCGATGGCGTGTATGACGCGTACCGCTTGTTGCCGGGTGCACCAGACACAGCGGATATCGGTTCTTCGCATCCATCTGCGAACTAACCTTGGCTCGTGCCGTCGTTTGCTACCAGCCCAGGCACTCGTGACATCCTTGCCCCAGATGCCCCGCGATGGCGGCTGTTTCAACAAACGTTTGCCGATGTCGTTGAGTTAGCAGGTTTTGCGCACATCATTCCACCAATGTTTGAAGACCTCGGAGTGTTTTTGCGAGTGGGTGAGACCACAGAAATTGTCACCAAAGAAATGTACGACTTTGAAGACAAAGGCGGCCGCCGAGTGGCGTTGCGGCCCGAGCAAACCGCCAGTGTTTGTCGGGCATTCGTAGAACATCGACCGGTGACGCCGTGGAAGGTGTGGTACGCCGGCCCAAATTTTCGCTACGAAAAACCACAGCAGGGTCGCTATCGCCAGTTTGATCAAGTAGGTATCGAGGTCCTGGGTGTTGACGACCCGCAACTGGATGCCGAAGTCATTGGTTTGGCCGTCGAGTTTTATCGTCGCCTCGGTTTGCAAGGTGTGCAGTTGTCGGTGAACTCACTCGGTGATTCGGGTGATCGAGACCGTTACGCAGTTGCTTTGCGCACGCACTTTTCGGCCAATATCGACGCGCTGTCAGCTGAGAGTCGCGCCACGCTCGAGCGCAACCCGTTGCGAGTGCTTGACAGCAAGCGCCAAGAGGACGCCGCACTGATTGCTGCAGCACCCAAAATGGCAGATCACTTAAGCGACGAGGCAGCTGCGCACTTCGTGGATGTGCAATCGGCGCTGTTGTCGGCTGGGGTGGGCTTCATCGTCGATGACCGCTTGGTGCGCGGTTTGGATTACTACCGGCGCACCACGTTTGAATTCGTATCCACGGCACTGTCGGCAGCCCATGTGGCAATCGGTGGCGGTGGTCGCTACGACGGTTTGGTCGCCGAACTCGGAGGGCCAGACACGCCAGGTATCGGCTTTGCGCTCGGGCTAGACCGCACTCTCTTGGCTTGTGATGCCGAAGGCGTGTTCGCACCGCCGCCCGGGCGGGTGGACGTGTTCGTGGTCGACGCCACGGGTGGCACACATGCTGGTGCGGTGTGCGCCGAATTGCGCGCCGCGGGCATCGGCACTGATCGCGCCTACGACGCCCGCAGCATGAAGGCACAAATGAAATCCGCAGATCGCGCCGGAGCCCGCTTGGCAATCATCATCGGTGAAGATGAAGCGGCAGCCAAGACCGCAATCATCCGTACGATGGAGGGTGGTTCGCAACACGTCGTGCAACGAGATGCTCTCATTGCACAAGTGCGCCAAGCGTTGCACGGCTAACTTGTAAGACCACATCTGTATGACCACCTCCACCACCCTGCGCACCCACCTCTGTGGCGAACTCAATGCATCCCATGTCGGTGCCACGGTGACCTTGGCAGGTTGGGTGTCTCGCCGTCGCGAGCACGGCGACAAACTTGCGTTCATTGATATGCGTGATTTCTCGGGTGTCACACAGTGTGTTATTGACGACGGGGCCGATGCCCGCAGCGAATGGGTCGTGCAGATCACTGGCACGGTGACGGCGCGCCCCGCCGGAACGGTGAACACAAACTTGCCGACTGGCGAAGTTGAGCTCACTAATTGCACGTTGACGGTGTTGAATTCGGCTGAGCCGCCACCGTTTCCCATCGACCAGCGCGCCGATGATGTTGACGAAAACATTCGATTGAAGTTTCGGTATCTCGATGTGCGTCGCGAACGCATGCAACGCAACCTGCGCTTGCGAGCCAGCGTCAACTCCGCCATTCGTACGGCGATGGAGAATCAGGGTTTCGTTGAAGTCGAAACCCCACTGCTCATGCCGTCGACACCTGAAGGTGCGCGCGAGTTTTTGGTGCCGTCCCGTAAGGAACCCGGTTCGTTTTATGCTTTGCCGCAATCGCCACAGTTATGGAAACAGTTGCTCATGGTCGCAGGTATGGATCGCTACTACCAAATCGCACGTTGTTTGCGCGACGAAGATCTTCGCGCTGATCGGCAGTATGAGTTCACCCAACTCGACGCCGAGATGAGTTTTGTCGACAAAGAAGACGTCTTGAGCGCCATCTCTCAGGCGGTGTTGGCCGCAGCCCATGCGGCCACGGGTGTCAGACCGCCACCAATCGAACAAATCACCTGGCATGATGCCATGAATCGTTTCGGCTCAGACAAACCCGACTTGCGGTTTGGGCTCGAGCTCGTCGAGCTCACCGCGGTGTTCGCCGCCACCGAATTCAAGGCCTTCGCTACGGCCGGATCGATCAAGGGGCTGTGCGTCGATGCCGCCACGTATCCCGAGGCTGCTGCGATGGGTCGCAACAAACTCGACCAACTCACTGATCGGGCCAAGCAAAGTGGGGCTAAGGGCTTGGTGTGGATGAAAGTTGGCGACGGTGGGGCACTCGAGTCACCGGTGGCCAAGTTTCTCTCTGATGCTGAAAAGTCGGCGCTCGTTGCGACGCTTGGCGCAACCACTGGCGACTTGCTGTTGCTCGTTGCCGATGAGTGGAGCACCACTTGCAGTGTGTTGGGCACGTTGCGCAACGACATTGCTCGACCGCCCGTACACGAAGGCCCGTACCGATACGTGTGGGTGGTGGACTTTCCTCTCTTTGTGGGTGTGAACCCAACCACCAAAAAGCCGCAACCTGGTCATCATCCGTTTTGTCATCCACACCCAGACGACCTGGCCAAAATGGAGACCGACCCGCTCAATGTGCGGGCGCTGGCTTACGACCTCGTGCTCAATGGGTGGGAGCTCGGCTCGGGTTCAATTCGAATCCACGAGCCCGAGTTGCAGCGTCGCGTGTTTCAACTCCTCGGCATCGATGACGAAACGGCTGACCGCAAATTTGGTTTCTTCTTGCAGCCCTTCAAATATGGTGCACCACCGCACGGTGGCTTCGCCTTCGGTATCGATCGTCTGGTGGCCATCTTGGCTGGCGAAGAAAACATTCGCGAAGTCATCGCATTCCCCAAGACGCAATCAGGTCTTGACCCGATGACCAATGCACCTGGGCCAGTCGAAGCCAATCAGTTGCTTGAACTCGGTTTGCGAACCTTGCCCAAACCAGCGAACTAGACGCCAGCGGTGGATCTGTTCACGCAGGCCGCGCTGCAGGTGCTACGTGATCAGGCGCCGCTGGCAGCAAGGTTGCGCCCGCGCACACTCGACGACATCGTTGGTCAATCCCACCTGCTGGGCGCGGATGGCCCGCTGCGTCGATTGATCGAGTCAGACCGGCTGAGCTCGATCATCTTGTGGGGCCCGCCAGGCACCGGCAAAACCACCATTGCCGAAGTGATCGCCACCGTCACCAGTCGTGAGTTTGTGCGACTCTCGGCGGTGACATCGGGGGTCAAAGACGTGCGCGAGGTGATCGATGCAGCCCGCGACCGGCTCGGCCAGAACGGTCGACGCACCATCGTGTTTGTCGATGAGATTCATCGCTTTAACGCGACTCAGCAGGATTCGCTGCTGCCTGCAGTTGAGGCTGGGCTCATCACATTGATTGGTGCCACGACCGAGAACCCGTTCTTCCAAGTGAATGCACCATTGCGCAGCAGGTCAACTTTGTTGCGGCTCGAGGTGCTGGGTGACGACGACCTCAGCAAATTGCTAGAGCGCAGTGCAGCAGTTGAATCGGCAACTTTGGCGCCAGAGGCTTGCGCACTCATCGTGCAACGTTGTGGCGGGGACGGGCGTCAGGCGTTGACGTCACTAGAAGTTGCCATCGCTTTGGCCAAAGATAAACACGTTTCGTTGGCCCACGCCGAAGCCGCATTGTCGACCAGTGCATTGCGTTATGGCCGCGACGACCATTACGACGTGGTGTCGGCACTCATCAAGAGCATGCGGGCCTCTGATGAACAAGCAGCATTGTTCTGGTTGGCGCGCATGATTGAAGCAGGAGACGACCCGCGATTCATTGCCCGGCGCTTGATCGTGTTCGCCAGCGAAGACATCGGGCTGGCCGATGCGACTGCACTTGGTGTGGCCATCGCAGCAGCCAGCGCCGTAGAACACGTGGGGTTGCCCGAGGCGCGCTACAACCTTGCGCACGCCGTAATGCATCTGGCCGGTGCCCCAAAGAGTCGGGGTGTTGTTGAAGCAATCGATGCAGCGCAGGCAGCGTTGTTGGGCGGCGCATCAATCGAAGTTCCGCAACATCTACGCGACGGGAGCTCGCCGCACGACTCAGTGATACCGCCGCGCCGATACGATTAGGAGCACTCATGTTTCGTCGTCTTTTCTGGTTCGTGCTTGGTGGCCTCGCTGCGTTGTTCGGTTACGGATGGCTGCGTCGCCAGGCCGATCAATTGGCCACCAAAGAATCGCTTGACCAATTCATCGACGGTCTTGTTGACCGGGTTATCACCGTAAAAGACAAGGTCTCTGACACGGTGAACGGTGCGACGAGCAGCAAACGCGACTCGACGAGCGACGACCTCTTCGAGTAAGCCGATGGCCCGCGCCGATATCAAAACGGCTGACGACCTTCGCCAGGCTTTCGTTGGTTTCTTCTCTGATCGACAGCACACAGTGGTGCCGTCGGCGAGTTTGATTCCGTTTGACCCAACAATCATGTTCACGGTGGCCGGCATGGTGCCGTTCAAGCCGTACTTTGTCGGCGAAGAAACCGCCCCATTCAATCGTGCAGTGAGTGTGCAGAAGTGCGTGCGGGCGGGTGGCAAGCACAACGACCTTGACGATGTGGGTCGCACGAAGCGACACCTCGTGTTCTTTGAGATGCTTGGCAACTTCAGTTTCGGTGACTACTTCAAAGAACAAGCCATTCCGTGGGGATGGGAACTCGCGACCGAGGTGTTCGGGTTCGACGGCGATCAATTGTGGATCACCGTGCACGAAAGCGATGACGAGGCCGAACAAATCTGGCATGAAGTGGTCGGGGTACCGATGTCGCGCATTCAACGCCTCGGCGACAAAGACAATTTCTGGCAGATGGGCGACGTTGGCCCGTGTGGCCCGTGCTCTGAAATTCATATCGACCGCGGAAGCGCCTTTGGCCCTGACGGTGGGCCGCTCAACGACCCAGCAGGCGATCGCTTTCTTGAATTTTGGAATCTGGTGTTCATGCAATACAACCAATCCAAAGACGGCACACGCACCCGCTTGCCACGGCCGTCGATCGACACGGGTGCCGGCTTTGAACGCATCCTGACTTTGGTGCAAGGTGTCGACTCGGTCTGGGAAACCGACCTGATGGCACCGCTCGTTGATACGGGTCGGCGCCTCACGGGTGCCGAGTACCGCGTCGGTGACTACGACCACCGGCCAAGTTTTAGTTTGCGGGTGCTCGCCGAACACGCACGTTCATCGATGATGATGATCAACGACGGGGTGTTTCCGTCGAATGAAGGCCGCGGCTACGTTCTGCGACGCATCATTCGGCGCGCGGTGCGGCATGCCTATTTGTTGGGATGCGAAAAGCTGGTGATGCCTTCGCTAGTCGAGACCTCGCTCGGCATTATGAAAGGTGCGTATCCCGAGTTGGCGACCAGCAGCGATTTCATCCTTGGGGTCATCACTCGCGAAGAAGAGAAGTTTCGCTCGACACTGCGCAATGGTCTCACCATCCTTGAAGACGAAATCGGCGCCAAGAAAAAATCCATCTCGGGTTCGGCGGCGTTCCAACTGCATGACACTTACGGGTTTCCGCTGGAGCTGACCCAAGAAATCGCGGCAGAACGTGGCGTTGACGTCGATACCGCAGGCTTCGAGCAAGAGATGGGCGAGCAGCGAGAACGCGCCAAGAGCGCTCGCAAGAGTGACACCGCCGACCCACAGCGGGTTGCCATTTACAAGGCCTTAGTCGACAACCATGGCGCCACCAACTTCGTTGGCTACGACCACGACACTGCCGACACCAAGGTCATTGAGGTGCTCGGGCCGTTTGATCACGATGACGGCTCAGCGGTGTTCGAGATGTTCCTTGAAGCGTCGCCGTTTTATGCCGAGAGTGGTGGCCAAGTTGGCGACACCGGCACGATTGCAGCCGACTCAGCCAGTGCCCAAGTAATCGACACCACGTTTGCTGCCCCCGGGTTGCGACGCCATCTGGTGCGCATTACTCGCGGCCAGTTCGCAGCCGGCACCACCGTGCACGCTGCGATCGATGGTGTTGCCCGAGCGGCGACCCGACGTAATCACACCGCGACCCATGTGTTGCACTGGGCGTTGCGCAAGGTGTTGGGCGAGCACGTGAAGCAAGCCGGCTCGCTCGTGGCGCCTGATCGACTGCGGTTCGACTTCAGCCATTACGAAGCCGTCACGCCTGCCGAGATTCGTCGCATCGAGCAAATGGCGAACTCCGAAGTGATTGCCAATAGCCAGGTGAGCGCCAACGAAATGTCTAAACAGGCGGCAACCGACAAAGGTGCCATCGCATTTTTCGGCGACAAATACGGCGACGTTGTTCGAGTGCTCGAGGCTGGCAGCTCGCTCGAGTTGTGCGGTGGCACGCATGTTTCGGCAACCGGGGACATTGGGCCAATCAAAATCGTGAGTGAAGGCTCGATTGGCAGCAACCTGCGTCGTGTCGAAGCAGTCACGGGCGAGAACGCCATTCGCTATCTGCTCGATCTCACCGACACGCTGGCCAATGCGGCCGATGTGCTGGGAACCAAACCAGACGATGTGGTGGCCGCGGCACAACGCGCCGTCGACAATGCCAAGGCACTCGGCGACGAGATAAAGAAATTGCGAGCAGCACAAACATTGTCGCGAGCCGGTGACTTTGCTGCCAAAGCGGTGGATGGCGTAGTGGTGGCGCGCGTCGACGGGCTGGCCCCAGCGGATCTACGCGATTTGGCAATTGCCATTCGGTCGACGCCCAATGTGGTGGCCGTGGTGCTGGGTGGTGTTTCTGACACTGGTGGTGTGGCACTTGTGGCTGCTGTGGCGCCAACGAGCGGGCTGAAGGCTGGCGAACTCATCAAAGATGCAGCCAAGCAGGTTGGCGGGGGTGGCGGCGGCAAGGGTGACATCGCCACTGCTGGTGGCAAGAATGTTGCAGCCATCGACGATGCTCTGGCGACAGCAACGCAGGCCGTTGAAGCGGCCCGGCGCGCGTAGTAATGCGCTGTCTCGGCCTAGACCTTGGCGCAAAGCGAATTGGCGTTGCCTTGTGTGACCCAGATGAACGAGTTGCTACACCGCTGCAGGTGGTGAATCGCAGCAAGACCAAACACGACGATTACGTAGCGATTCGACGAGTGGTGGAAGAGTACGAAGCACAGGCTGTGGTGGTGGGGCTGCCACTCAATATGAGTGGCAAGGCCACGGCTGCTGCACAAAGTGCCATGGCTGAAGCCGAGCAACTTCGTAGTGTGCTCAGTGTGATCAGCGTTCCCGTATACGTACATGACGAGCGCTTGACCACGGTCAGTGCCGACCGGTCATTGATGGAGATGCAAATGAAGGCTGATGCGCGTCGTCGCGTCGTGGACAAAGTGGCTGCAGCTGTGATGTTGCAAGGTTTTATTGACCATCGTCGCAACACATCAGATCGCACATAATGAGCGGCACCGAACACGAGCGTGAAGAACGCGTTACCGAAAAACGTGCCTCCGACGAGCCGTGGCGCGAAGATCCGTGGGACACCGTGTTGCCGGATGATCCGGCGGACACTGATGGCATGCTGCCTGATCTGCGCACGTACTCGCGCCAGATTCTGCTGGGATTGGCCACAGTGGCGGTGGTGTTCATCGCCTGGGCGGGTTGGCAAGTGCGTGACTTGGCCAGCCAAGTGCAAAGCAACGAACAGTTGAGTGCGCCAGCACAAGACGCGCTGGTCGAAGTCTCTGTCGTGTTTCCCGAAGGTTTTACGGTTGCCCAGATTGCCGCCCGGCTTGAGCGTGACGGCCCGGGTTTGAGTGCTGCCAAAGTCGATGCTGTGCTGTCCACGAACACACTGGCAGCACCATTTCGCCCCGCCGGCGCGACGTCGTACGAGGGTTTGTTATTCCCGGCGTTGTATCGCATTGCGGCCTACGAGACCGAACAAGACGTCATCGAGCGAATGATTGAAGAGATGCGTACGCGGGCGATCTCTAACGACATCGAAGCGGGTGCCGAGCGGCTGGGTCGTACCCCATACGAGATCATCACGATTGCTTCGCTCATTGAAAAAGAGGTCAAGGTACCCGAAGAGCAGGCCCTGGTGTCACGCGTGATTCACAATCGTCTCGCCAACGACATGGAATTGCAGATTGATGCAGCGCTCTACTACGGCGCGGCACCCGATGCAAAGTTTGCTGATCTGAGGGCAGCCGATAGCCCGTTCAACGTGTACTTGCGCAAGGGCCTGCCACCAACTCCCATTGCTAGCCCTGGTGAAGCGGCGTTGATTGCAGCACTCAACCCAGCCGATAATCCTGCTGCTGACGACCCGCTGTGCACGGTGCGTAACCGCCGCGAAAAAACCGAGCCGTGTCAACTGTTGTTCTATGTATTGGCCGATGCCCAGGGCGCTCATGCGTTTTCGACTTCATATCGTTTACACGAAATCAACGTTGCTGCGGCCAAACAAGCAGGCATCTTGCCGTGAGCACCCAGATTGCAGCGGTGATTGGTAGCCCCGTGCGCCACAGCCTGTCGCCAGCAATTCACAACGCGGTGTTTGCTGCCCATGGCGACGACTGGATGTATGCAGCGTTCGAGGTGCAACCCGAGCATGCGACTGCGGCAATCGATGCCATGCGCATCTTGGGTATTGCTGGCTTGTCCATCACGATGCCCCACAAAGAAATGGTGATGGCTGCACTCGATGAAGTTCACCCTGCAGCCAAGTTGGTGGGTGCAGTCAACACGGTGGTGCGCAATGGCAACTTGCTGGTGGGGCACAACACCGATGGCATCGGTTGTGTTGACGCACTCAGTGCCGCTGGCGCTGACTTGTCGTCGGTCGCAGTTATTGGTGCCGGTGCTACAGCGCGGGCAGTCATCGCAGCTTTGGCAGCGCACGGTGCACGTGTCACGGTCGTGAATCGCTCGCCGGCACGACTGGGAACCGCCGTGGCAGTCGGCAACTCGGCACGCGCTGAATCCACCTTTGCGGGGGTGTTGCTCGACGTTGGCGCTTGTGCCACCATCGTGAACACCACGCCCGTTGGCATGGCCGACGTTTCTGGCACCGCACCCGACGCGTTGCCGTTTGACGTGCAGGTCTTAACAAGTCGTCACACGGTGCTAGACGCCGTGTATCACCCGCTCAACACGCCACTCGTGCAGGCCGCGCGTGCCCGTGGCGCAAACGTGGTTGACGGGCTCGACATGCTGTGTGCTCAAGCGCGCCGCCAACAGCAACTGTGGTTGGGTCGCTTGCCCGATGTTTCGCTCATGCGTGGTGCCGCGCTGGCCGAGCTCGCCAAACGACACGGGTAGAATTCAAAGCGCATGTTGCGCTACTTGACCGCCGGAGAGAGCCACGGTCAAGCGCTCGTTGTAATCGTCGAAGGTTTGCCTTCTAATCTGCCGGTTGTCGTTGCTGATATTGCCGACGAGCTGGCTCGTCGCCGACTCGGCTTTGGTCGCGGGCCACGCCAAAAGTTTGAGCAAGATGAAATCGAACTCATCGGCGGAATTCGTCATGGCCGCACACTCGGTTCGCCCGTGGCGGTGCTCATCAAAAATACCGAATGGTTTCGTAGCGATGTCTGGCACGAAGAGATGTCGCCCCATCCAGGTGCGACCAAAAAGCCACTGACGCAACCGCGGCCAGGGCACGCTGATCTTGTTGGGATGCAGAAGTACGACTTTGTCGACGCTCGCGACGTGTTGGAGCGTGCCAGTGCGCGCGAAACCAGTGCGCGTGTGGTGGCTGGTGCACTCGCCAAACTGCTGCTCAAACAAATTGGTGTCGACATCGTGTCGCACGTGGTTGGCCTTGGCGCTGCGACGAATAGTTCACCCGATCGGCCAGGCCCCAATGACACGCCTCGTATCGATGAGTCGCCCGTGCGATGCTTCGACAAAGCGGCTGAGCAAAACATGATTGCCGAAATCGAAGCAGCGGCCAAAGACGGCGACAGCCTCGGTGGCATCGTTGAGGTGCTCACGTATGGTCTGCCTGTGGGCTTGGGCAGCCATGTGCACTGGGATCGCAAAATTGACGGCATGCTCGCTGCATCAATCATGAGCATTCAGGCGGTCAAAGGTGTAGAGATTGGTGACGGCTTCACCGGTGCAGCCCGCCGCGGCAGCGAGGCCCATGACGCCATTACCTGGGATGAAGCGAGTGGTGCATATCGCCGCGAAACTTCTAAGGCTGGCGGCACCGAAGGTGGAATGACCACTGGCGAAGTGCTGGTCGTGCGCGCAGCCATGAAGCCGCTGTCAACCCTGAACCGCCCGACACTCAAAACCGTTGACGTGATGTCAAAGCAAGAAACGGTGAGTTTCAAAGAGCGCACCGATGTGACTGCAGTGCCCGCGATGGGGGTCGTTGCCGAAACCATGGTGGCGCTCGTGTTGGCAGCCGAAGCCCAGCGCAAGTTTGGCGGTGACTCGATTGCCGAGTTTGTTCGTAATGCCCGCGCTTTTGCCGAGTCGCTGCGCTAGGCGTCATGTCGCGCACAGAGTTGTCGCGCACAGTTGTGCTGGTCGGAATGATGGGGTCGGGCAAAACCACAGTGGGTCGGCAAGTCGCATCGGCTTTGGCCATGCGTTTTATCGATACGGATGACGCCGTGGTGGCAATGGCAGGCAAGGCCGTGCGCGATATTTTTGCCCAAGATGGTGAAGCAGCGTTTCGTGCAGCGGAGTCACAGGCGCTGGCCGCGGCTTTGGCTTCACCCGACAATGTGTTGGTGGCAGCAGCGGGCGGCACGGTGCTGAGCGAAGTCAACAGACAAGCGATGCAAGATGCGGCCGACATGGTGGTGTGGCTTGATGCCGACCCCACCACGCTGAGCGAGCGCACCAGCCGCGGTGCCCATCGTCCATTGTTGGACGGCGATCCAGCCAGCCGGTTGGCAGTGCTTGATACCGAGCGGCGGGCGTTATATGCAAGCGTGGCAGATGTGTGCATCAATACCGCGGGCAAGTCGATTAAGGAAGTTGTGCAGCTCGTGATGAATGCAGTGACTGCCGAGCACGCATCATGACTCGCAAAGTGCGTGTGGCCCTCGGCGAGCGGTCTTATGACGTGATCGTCGGGCGAGGAGCCGTGTCTGAACTGGCCACGTTGATCCCGGCCGATGTTCGCCGGGTGGCAATCGTGACGCAGGCACATCTGCCATTTGATGTGGCACCGCATCTGCCTGCTGCAGTGGCCGT
>Ga0222714_10002308_pt1 | contig 20380 bp, 13 predicted proteins | sample C33_3DmetaG_FD_165048 | JGI IMG/M metagenome (GOLD analysis project Ga0222714, IMG submission 165048) | Estuarine water microbial communities from San Francisco Bay, California, United States - C33_3D | ecosystem: Environmental > Aquatic > Marine > Unclassified | place: USA: California...
GCCGGCTTCCATGTCCATATCCATGTCCATGTCGCCTTCTGCATCGTCTACTTCAATATCTGATTCAACTTCTTCTTCTTCTTCAGTCATGCCAGTTTCTTCTACATTGATTTCATCAAGTAGATCACCGACCTGACCATGCATTCCTTCTTCCATATCGTCATGTTGCATTTCCATTACTTCTTCATCCATGATTGATTCATAGATTTCTCTGGACTTTTCAACAACGATTTCGTGAAATAATTCACGGGCTTTATCTTCTTGCTCATTGATAATTAGGTCAATAAGCTGTTCGTATTTCTTGTTTTCCATTTGTAGATTCTCCTGGATTGAAATGGCTTTGTAGAATTATTTAGTGAGTATCACTAAAAAGTGTTCAATAAGTACGATTTTTTTACGTTTTTTGAAAAAAATAAGAGTTTAAGCCGAAGGTTGGGCTTGATTTGCTTGACTGTACTGTTCTTTAACCTTTTTAAGGTACTCTTTCTTTTCATAATTTCTAACATCTAACATTTTTCTTAGCTTTCTTATTTGCTTTAATGTTAGTTTAGTTTTACGGCTTGTGCGCCACATTGGTTTACTATTATCAGTGTTTACATCTTGGAATCCAGGTACGGCTGGATTAAACATTTCCAATAGTTTCATATTAGTATTTATACTGGTGGACTTGCAGGTGTGGCTGCTGGAGCCGCACCACCGGGTGCGCCCATTGGTGCACCTGCTGTAACCGGACCTGCTACTTCTGGACCTTCTGTGCCGGCTTCTGGTTCTTGTTGCATTTGTTCACCAGCCTCTACATCTTGCTCAACATCACTTACGCTGACGCCAACACTACGTAGATCACTTCCTGCAGGTTCGTCAAGTGATTCTTTACCGTTTTCTTCACGCCATAATTTTTCATTTTTATTGATCTCATCTTCACTTAGACCTAAGAAACGTTCCATAGCAAAGCGTTTACTCATATATGGTAACTGCTCAATTGTACTGAAAACGTTTACTCTTGCTGTGTCAAGTTCACTTTGACGATATGCTGCAAAGTTTTGCGGTGGGTTGAATGTTAATTCAAATAAACCGCTATCAATGTTAAAGCCTCTCCAACGTAGGAATAACTTAAATTCTTCATCAAGTTTCATTGCGATATAACTTTGCAATCTTTCGCAATATTGATTGAAACGATATTCTTGAATCATCGCTGTGCCAACACGACCGTCGCTTAAAGGTGTTTGACTATCATCTGGACCTGTTGGAAGATATGAACTTGGTACACGCAAACCACGTGCCAGTCTGTTATTGAAATAACGTAGGTCGTCAATCTCTCCTAGATTCTGCCCACCTGGCATAACTTCTACTGATGATCCGCGACCGTCTGCGGTGACTGGGAAGAAGTAATCTTCGTTCATTGACAGTGGATTATAGGTAGCATCTACGATTGATTGACCACCGTATACACTTGGAATCCTACGTTGATGTATTTCATTTTTGATACGTTCAACATAGGCCATAGCCATATGACTTGGCATGTTACCTACGTCAATCTTAAATAATCTACGTTCTGGAGCACGTTGTACACGATATATTAATACTGCATCTTCTAATAGTTCTTTTTGCTTATAAACTTTAAAAATATTTTCTAATATTGACTGACCGAAAGGCCAAAAACGATCTAGTCCTTCTGTTAAACTTAAATGTACTATATGTTTCGCGTCAATAGCACTTTCACTTTGACCTAATGTGAAACGGCTACCGGACGTATTATATGGCATTGCTGGAACTGTATATGGTGTATTAGTTCCGCCACCTGTACCGCCTAAACCAGTTGCAGGATTTGCGGCAAAATCTGTGTTTGTTTTCTGTGCAACTGAAAGATTTTGTAAGTTAATATTTAGGTCTTTTAATACATATTGTTCGGGTAATTTACCTTCGCTCTCATTAACTATAACTTTGATAACTTTGACCATATCAACCCAATATAACTTAAAGTTTTCTGGGTCGCGTACAAATACCTGATCTCCGTACTTGATTACGTTACGGAACATTTTAAATATTCTTTGATCAAATTCGTTTAATTTACACCACTGCTGTAATTGTTCTTTAAGTATGTTAATTTCATGCGGAGTAGGGTCAAGTTTAAAATCTAAATTAAATGGTGTCTTGTTATGATCGTTTTTCTGTGTACTGAATTCTGAAATAATATCTAAACATGCATTGATTTCAGCATCTACGTCCATCATTTCATATTGGTTATAACGTTCAATACGATTAGGATGCCCGGTGTAGACTTCAGGCAATCGTGACATATAATTTTTATAACCAAAATCGTTATTGTTCCAACCGCCGGTTTGGTTAGTATTTTGTCCTACATTATTCCAAGCACCGCTATTACTATTAGCACCGGAGATAGGACTACTAATACCCGATTTGTTTATAAACTTCTTTTTATATGACATGTGTAGATTCTAAAATATTAAGTATTTATGTTCAAGCCTGGCTATACTTCAATATCTTGCTTTGAGTATCGTTGCCCATATCTAGTTTATTAATTACGTTATCAAGTTTATATCCTATCATTTCCATAATTTGTTGATTTTGTCTAGATATGTCTCTAAAGATTGATGGATCAAATTTTTCGCCTGACGTTGATTTTGTTATAGTTTCCATCTCTGTCTTAATTTGTTCTTGTGATTTTTTACCTAAATCTGCTAATATACTATTAGGATCTAGTGGTACAACAAGTTCACTCCCGTGTAATAGTGCAGGAAATCCTGATCTTGACCCAGAAACTAATCCGCCTTTTGCTAATCCTTCGCTTGTTAACTTATTAAATTCTGCGTGTATGTGTCTGCCAGAATCAACCCCAGCATTAAAATTATTATACCTATCCTTTATATCATCAAAACCTGCAGCCATTAATTTAGGTTTTAATTTTTCAAAATCTTCGGCAGAAGGAGGTTTGTCTAATGTAAAGTCTATGGCTCTACCTTCTTTATGCGGATTGTTTTTCCAATTAAATCGTTGGTGATACTCATCATTCAATGCTGTAATATATTGTAAACTGAACGGGCTCAAATCTATTTCTGATAATTTTTGAGCTGATGATAATACTCTAGAATCAAGTTCTGCACCTTCACGATGTGTATCGTATTTACCTCTGCCTTTACCTTGAGGCCCTCTTATAAATTTGTTTAATCCTTCTTGTGCTATTTGGTCTAAGGACATTTTTTGCATTCTAGGTTTTACTTCAACTGTTGGTGCAGTAGTTGGTGCAGTCGCTCCTTGACCCTGGCTTTGTGCTGGTCTTTGTTCTAATCCTAGTTCAGATCGTTGAGTTGAAACATCAGGCGAAGTTCTGTCTCTACTTTGTTGTGTATTTGAGGATGTTTGTGGTCTTACATTTCCAACTGTTGTCGGTGCCTGCATTGCAGGTGTGGTTGGTTTAGTTAATACTCCCGAATTTTGAATTATTTGATCAACAGTGGGCATCGCACCCGGCTTGTTTCTTAACGTATCGTAGTAATCTAATATTTGATTTGCTTGATCTCTTGTAAGTGTTTTTTTATTTCTTACCAAATCACTAAGTCGTGCGCGTAAGTCATTTTCCACTCTCAACCAATTTTGTTGTTCTGGACTTACAGTATCAATTTCAGGAGTTTCAGGATTATAATCTGTAGGAGTAGCAGGTGGTCTTGCTACAACAGTTGGTGCTGCTACAGCAGGTGGTCTTTCTTGTGTACCTTGTGATGTACCTGAAGGTGCGGCCTGTTGTCCTGTTGCTTGTTGCGGTGGTTTTGCTCCTTGGTTTACTACAGCGGGCTGCGCTTGAACTGTGCCCGGAATATTTCCTAATTCAGCAGTAAGGGCAGCATCTGCCTGTTGCGCTGTATAACCCTGTTTTAATAATGCCTCTCTTACCTTATCTCGTCTTACACCTCTGCGTATTTGACTACGTATCCAAGTTTTTAATTCAGCACTAGGTGTAAATTGTTGTGCTGGGATATCTGCGGGTATTCTTTGACTATCTGTTGTTTCGGGTTTAACCGGCGTAGTCGTTACAGGTACTTGTGCTTCTGGAGTAGTAGTAGGTGCTGTTTCTGGTGTAACTGTCGGTGCTGCTCCAGGAGTCATAGTTGGTGCTTGTGCTTCTGGTGCAGCCGGCTGTGCAGTTGTCGGTGCTGTTGTTACGGCTGTAGTTGGAACTGTTGATCCTGCAGGTATTGGCAAGTTTGCTGCTTGAGCAGACTTATCAATAATTTTATCTAATGTTACATTATCATAACCACTATTTTTACCTATGTACTTTAATAATTCTTGACGTAATTGATCTCTATTTTTGCCATCTTTAATTAAGTTAGCAATCTTAGCAACACCATTTGATGGCAAAGTTAAACGATTACCTTTATTTGTTTCAACTGTGACAGCAGGATAATTAGGTAAAGGAGTAGCCTGCGGAGTTACTGCTTGCTCTGTTTGACCAGGAGGTAGCGGAGTTGCAGTAGGTCCTTGTCCTACTGGTGGCTCAGTACCAACTTGCTCTACTGGTGGGGGCGGAGGCGGAGTTATAATCGGTACAGGAGGGCGTTGTGATATTGTACTTGTACCACCCTCTGTTGGAACCCCTTGAAATTTATCTACGTATTTATCAAATACGGCGCTAGGGAATTCCCCTAAAGAAATTAACTTATTGAGTGCATTGGTAAATAATGTTCCTATTTTGTCTAGTGTATTTCCTATACCTACTAATTTACCTGTCGTAATATCAAATGCTTGAATGAAAGGACTTAATGCTGCAATACCATCATTATAAGCCTTATTCAATTCTATACTTGTTCTTTGTAATTGTGCAACAACATCTGCTGTTCTATCAACTTCTGGTTCTTCGGCGCCGGCACGTCTTCTTCTTTGCTGCTCTAGTTCCCCTGTTAAATCTCTTCCTGCATAGTCTCTAGCAAGTTGTATACCCGGTATATCATATCCAAACGCTTTTGCTAGATCCTCTCCACCGAGTTGCATAGCAGTTTTAAGAGCCTCTGCATTTTCTAGACCTGCTCCTGCTATAATTTCTTTGATGCGCATTGCATCACGTTCAGGATCTGTTTCTTCTCCTCTTTCTCTTGCTGCTTTTTGCTCTGCTACAATCTTTAAAATATCGTCAAGCACACCTTGACGTGCCAACATTGCAGCACCTTCACTACCAATACCGCCGGTAGTCATTGCCTGAATAATACCTACTCTAGTTTCTTCAGGTAATTTTGCTAATGCAGCAATTAATCTTGTTTGGTCAGATGCTTGTTTTTCTAGTAGTGCTGCTTGTCTACGTTTATCTTCAGCCTCTTGTCTACCTTCGGGTGTACCTAATGCTTCTGCTTCATTTGCTTCTTTACGTAAACGTGTGGCTCGGGCTTGTAAAGCCAAATTTTCCATCATCAATCTACGTTCTTCAACTGCCGCTCTTTGTTTATTTCTTTGTTCGTCTACACTTTCGCCTGTTATAGCAGATAGATCATATAAATTTCTGACATATTCTGTGCTGGCCTTACGTAGGCTCGCCATATCTGTTCCCATTAAACGGAAACTTAATCCTGCGCTTGATGTTTGTGCGACAAAATCACTTTGGCGCGCCATCAATTCTTCTTGCATTATTCCTAAACGCGCAAATCTATCTACTTGATCCCTACTGACTTGCAGCATTTCCATAAATGCTTTTTGAGCATCACCTGCACCTCTACCTAATGCAAGTATGTTTGTGCCTAAAGCACGTAAAGGTGCGAGCATGTAATTAAGGCTATCCATATGCAGTCCGGCGGCCTTAGCATATGCATATAAACTTGAAGCAGTGTGTTCCCCTGCTCCTCCTAATTTTGCTAATGAACTTCTTAACTGATTGTATGAGTCAGCCTGCCTTAAGACATCCTCGCCCAAACCAGTGATAGCATTTTTCATTGATTGGGCTGCTTGTTCATTAGCACCTAATCCTAACGCAGTTTTTTGTATTACTCCACCTAATACGCCTGCCGCACCATTTAAATTGCCCATGCTAGCATTGAGACTTGCTAGCCCGCCACTCAAGGTTCGTAAAGACGATACTAATTGTTGTGTTGCATATTGTTGTTCAGCACTATTGCGCTTCATCATTTGAGCAGCAGCCAATTGCTCTGCTTGTACTGCATTGCCTGCTTGTCTAGTATTTTCTACGCTATCTCTTAATGAGTTTGCTGCATTACGAAATGCCGGATCTACTTGTGATAATCCTTGTACGCTTCTTTGAAAACTATTAGCCATGAGGCTACTAGCACCGGCTAGTTGATTTACAGCCGCCCTAAGGTCTGCGAGATTATTGGCTAATTCTTGTACTTGATCTGGATTCATTTTTTATGGGTATTTTACCTAATTATAAATATGTCAGCATTTGTATTTATAATTGGGAAAAATACCAAATTTTAAGAGGTTAATATATGGATAACAATCCGCTAAAACAGTACTTTCGTAGACCCGCAGTTTTCATAACTTTACCAAGCAGAGGTAAATTATATAATGCTGATATTGTTAATATGCCCGAAAACGGCGAACTTCCAGTATATCCGATGACTGCTATTGATGAAATTACTATTAGAACTCCTGACGCATTGTTTAATGGCAATGCTGTAGCAGATGTTATTAAAAGTTGTATTCCCAACATTAAAGATCCTTGGCAATTAACTACTAGTGACTTAGATGCTGTACTGATCGGTATTAGGGCTGCCGGCGGGGAAAGTACATTAGATATCACAACAACATGCCCGGGCTGTTCAGAAACTAACACATACGGTGTTAATTTAGTCAATGTATTATCCACACTTAAAATGGCAGACTATGATCAGTTGTTAGAAATCAATGATTTAAAAATGAAATTTAAGCCAATGGTCTATAGTGAAATGAATGATGCAGCATTAAGCAACTTTGAGATACAAAAGAGTTTTGGCGAAATTGAAAAAATAGAAGATGAAAAGAAAAAGATTGCTGCCACACAAGTTGCGATTAAGTCTATTACAGATATTACAATGCAACTTATAGCCAAATCTATAGAATATATTCAAACTCCAGGTGGTGTAGTAACCGATAAAAATTATATCTATGATTTTTTACGTAATTGTGATGCAAACATGTACGAAAAAATAAGAGATTATAATACCACAATGAAAGCAAGTACTGAACTACAACCATTAGAAATAAAGTGTGTAGGTTGCTCACACGAATATAAACAACCATTTACTTTAAACGCATCTGATTTTTTCGGCTAAGGCTTCTGAACGCATCCCCCGATGAGGTTGAGAAGTTAGTTAAAAAAATGGATGAAGAGGTCGGGGGCATTAAAAAAGCAGCCCTATCCATGGCATGGCATCTACGCGGAGGTGCCAGTTATACAGATATTCTTAATATGTCCAATACAGAAAGAAAATATATTAATGAAATTATTGAAGATCATATGGAAACAATTAAGAAAACAAATCTTCCTTATTTCTAACGTTGTCCTTCGGACAACACTTCGTTCGCTATCGCTCACTCAGTATCTTATAAATTTTATATGGATTGAGATTATTTGCCGCTTTGAAGCCATGGTAGTGCTATCTCAGCACTACCAAAGAATAGGACTTGCCTGCCCATCACCCATGTCGTTTGTTCCCGTATAACTACCCTGTTGTGATGTTATACGCTACCGGTTATACTGTAAAGTTTATGGACTGTAGTTGTAGACTTTCATCTACTATAACGCATGTTACATATCCGCAAAACGAAATAAGATATGTACTCATTGAGGGTTCGCAAACCTGTCGATTGCCCTCTCGGTATACGGCATTAAAATGCCTTTACTCCAGATCCGCAGGCTACTGGCTTCCCAGGCTTGCTCAAGGAGGATAGATAAACTATCAACTAATTGTTATTTGTAGTAAGTGTGCTTATCTCAACAACGTTTGACTTGGTGTCTGCTGTGCCTGAACAATATGTTTTTAATAACTGAGTGTTGAGTTTGAAGAAATGATTAAATTCAATTATGAGCCAATCTTTGTGTTTTTCACTAGTATAATATAAAAATTGATCTGTTACCCATGTTTTGTTAGTTTGTACACAAACGAAACTACCCTTACGATTAAATTTCATAAAAAGAATATTCAAATCACCGGGTTCGCTTACGTCCATCATTTGATCTAACCAGCCATCTAATACTTTACAGTTACCTGTTAACACTAGATGAAATGGGAAATCAGCATATGATTTACATTCTGCATTGAATTTTGGAAAACTTTGTCCAGGAACGATATCGCCCTTGAAACTACGTATCTGCCCTTCATGCAGTATTTGTGTTCTTGCCTTATTTTTTCCGCCCACATATGCACCGCTTCCAGGGGCACGTATGAAACTTTCATTATAAATTTCACTAAGATATCTTGCTACTTCACGTTCCCAACTAGAACCTTTTTGTTTTTGCGGACTTGGCATGTGTATATTTTATCTCTGTTTATATGTATGGAAAAATTTATGTGAAATCATGTGAGGTACTGTATGTTGTAAAGCCATTTTCTTTAACAACACGCAACACACTAGGCACACGCCCTGCTAATTCTTCACGATGCGAAACGAGCCATACACTTTTATTACGATTACGGCTCATGTCTTTGAGAATAGCCATACTATTCTCAACACCCACTGTATCCATACCACTGTCAATTAATTCGTCAATGAATAATGTGTTAATTTGGCAATATAAACTTTCCCATACATCACGGAAAGCAAATGATAAGCCAAGTATTAGACGATTACGTTCGCCGCGTGAAAGATTATCAAAGTCAAGTTCACGCCCGTACTCAGTTATCTCAACAGATAGATCGTTCAAAAATATTACTTGATGAGGTAGTCCGATTCTATCAAGGTAGTGTGTGAGCCTTGCGTTGAGATAACTGAGATTTTGATCTATAATTTTCTTACGTACAAAACTATCTTTATTTGTTAACAGGTCTAATAAAAACTTTTGATGATCAAGAAGTTTAGTGTAACTGTTTATATTATTAAAGTCAATAACTTGTAGTGCCTGATTCTCCATTTCGGATATCTGATCTGTATATGGATTTTCATCTTTTTCTTTTTCATCAATTTTAGTAATTAATGCATCAACTAAACTACGATGTTGGAACGCTTCTTGTTCTGTGTCGTAGTATAGTTTAGGTTGTTTACCAATATTGCCTAGATCACTTTTGGCTTTATGTAGTTGAGCCATTTCTATGTTTAATGTTTCAAGCGTATCTGTGGTGGTCTTTACAAACTTCTCACGTTCTTTGAGTAATTTGCTATGTTTATCATCGTGTATATCTTGACCGCAAGTATGGCACTTGTGATCCTGTAACGATTTTAATTCTTTATCGGCTTTCTTTAATGCTTTTTCTTCACGATCAATATCACTTTCAGTTCTATTGATGAGTTTATCAAGATCGGCTAAATCTTTTTTCTTTTGATTATATAGAGCCAAATCTTTATGACCTTGAAGTTCTGCGTCAATATCAAGTTTCTGCAACTCCTCGAGGTCTTCTTTGAATTTCTTTAAATCTTCGTCGTGCTTGACATCCCAAAGTTTTGCTCGTCTTTTTAAGTTTTCAATTTGCTCTTGTATACGTTTATTTGCTTCTTCTATTGCTTTTACTTTATATTCTTCTTCAGTTATACTATCTTTGGTTTTCTTTATTTGCTCTTTTATTAGTTCTGCTTTTTCACTCAACAATGTGATGCCAAGCAACTGTTCAATAATATTACGCTGATCATTAGCCTTCATGGCTAAGAATGGTTCGCTATATGTATTTAGTGCTACGATATGTTTAAACATATCTGGAGTCATACCTATAGCACGTTCAATATGCTCTTGAGTTTCTTTGTTTTCACCCTGAGCATCGTTAACGCATTCTTCTTCCTGATTATTTACATAAAATTTTAATATATTTGGTTTACGACCGCGCTCAATCTTATAATCAATGCCGTTACACTGAAATTCTAATGTAACCATCATACCCTTAGCATTAGTGCGATTGATAAGATTATCTTTTCTGATTTGATTGATTGGAGTACCAAACAATACATATGAAAGACCTTGGATGAGGGTAGTTTTACCAGTACCATTTCTAGCACCATCTCCCCCTAAATCAAGATTCTCACCCAAGATCAATGTTAATTCTTTGCTATCAAAGTTTACAGCCTGTGTGACTGCACCAATTGATAGGAAGTTTCGTAGTGTAATATTTTTTAGTAGTATCATAGATTTCTGTAAATCTCAAGCAATACTTTGGGGTCATAATGATGACTTTCAATATTGCTGATTTGATCTGTTATTATCTGATCAACTGATTCAAATTTCAACTCACCCGGAGCAAGATCAACCGCATGTTGATCAAGTTTCATAGGAATTAATGCCATTTCACGTAATTGATGTTTGGGTACAAGTGTTTCTTTGATATAGTTCGCTTCTTCATAACTGATATCAATATCAAGATGTACACGAACACTACTACGAGGCAGTAGATATCCATCAGGATTCTCTAACACATCACTTAATTTATAAACACGGAATGTAGGCTGTTGTGGCCATGATTTAAATATTGGGTCTTGACCCCATTCAAGTATCATCATACCACGTGCATCATCACCTGCGTCAGCATAGTTGTGTGGGAAAGCATTACCCATGTACCAGATGTTTTTACGTGACTGTCGTTTATGGAAGTGCCCTGAATATACTTGTTCAAATCCATCTACATGATTATCGTTGATCTCACCGTGATCTGGCATCTCCACCATTGCATTCATGTAGAAGCGTGGCAACTCAAGATGCGAAAACAAATATTTCGTTGATTTGACCTTGAGCAGTTTCTTGTATTCATCTCCTACTAACCATGGCGCGATAGTTACATCGCCTTCAGAAAACCAATCGTTGATGATATGAACGTTTGGCAAATGCCTTGCCCACTCAACACTGTGTATATCCCTGCGATCACGATAATATAAATCATGATTGCCTGGAATAAAATAAACGTGATCAAAGTTTTCGTTTAGTTTTTCTAACGCACGTAATCCATACTGCATAGTATGGATGTTGATACTTGCTCTATGATGATTGTAATCACCTAAGAAAAAGCAAGTCTCACAATCTTCTTGTTTGGCAGTCTCTATAAACCAATCAACGAAATCGGCACAGTCTTGATTATGCTCAAGACTGTTTGACTTCAAGCCGAAATGTATATCTGTGAAAAGTGCTGCCTTTTTGAATAAATTAGACATCAATATATTTTATCTAAGTTGTTGATTATTATAAAGTTTTTTGGTTATTCTTCATACTGATTAAACTTTGTATTACTCATTTGGCGAGTATAACTTGGGTTTAATCCATTCATTTCAAGAATATCATCACGAATATTTTGATTACGCTTTTCGGTATTCAATACACGGCAAAAACTATTTGTGATAGCGGCTGTGTAATAAGCGAATGGGTTGGCTGACTTAGCCTCGTTGAAGCGTAACCCAACATAAGTGAGTTGAAGTATGGCACTGTTACGCATCTCATCATTATACGTATAACCACGCCAGTTAAATTTCATGGCATACTTCTCGCAAAGCATGATAAACATACGTGCTAGTTTATCAGTTAGTTTACCGTGATCTTTGCTAAACTGACCGGTCTTTACACCGCCTTTCCAATGACTCTTGCCCACACAGACTGCGCTGCCTGCATCATCTAATTTATAATGTTGGAATGGGGGGAAGTTGACCTTGACATGAACCATGTCATCTACATCTTCTTTAGTTTCTTCTATTTCTAGGTCTTCAAATAAACTTTCTTCATTATTATCATCAAATTCGAGGATATCTTTTGCTGTTTTCTTTTTAACAATCTTACGTGGTTGTTTTGGGCTTACTGGGATATGGTCCCATGTCATAACACGAAATACTAAATCAGTTACTGGAATATCCTTGAGTTTAACTTCTTGCCCGGTTTGATTTAAAATTCTTGCGGCTCTCGCTTCTTTAGCAGCCTTGATATTTTTGGGTCTTGACAGTTGACCTAATGATTTTTCTAATGAACTCTGCGGCATGTCAATAATTAGATCGTATTGATGATATTCCTGCCTTGAAAAACTGCAATAACTTGTTTTACTTGCATGTATCTCTTTTAGAATATCTTTATTGTTTAGGTAGTTGACTGGTTTTTTCGCTGTAGACATAGATCCTCTTGTTATTGTGTTGTAAAAATGATACATGACTTGACATAATATGTCAAGCCTAATTAACAAAATTGGTGATTTTTAGGGCGATAAATAATACAAAGACATGCTATTTATACGGCAGTATTAAGTTCTATAGGTATACTCAATGGCGACATGTAGTGAATTACTCACAGAGTTAAACGAACAAAGAGGCTATATTAATCAAATTTTAGCCTCATCCAATCCGCCATCTAATATAAGTTCAATCACTGATATAGGTACATTGCAAGCAGCCGCAAATAGAATTCAACCAGCCTTTGGCGGTCAATTGAGCGATCTAGGTGATATTAAAACTTATTTGACAGATTTAATAAGCCGAGCCAGTAGAATAAACCCTCCCTGTAATCAAGTTATTAATGATGCTAGAGCGATCATGGCTCAAGTTGATAGCAAGATCAATAGCCTGGCTCAAGCATTTAGACAAATTGAGTCTCGCATAAGTCAATTACGACGAGAGACCAGACAGTCAACAGAAAGCACAAATAATCAAGGCACAGGAACACCAGGTACAGCAGGGCAAGGACCTGATGCCACCAAACCGGCAGTAAGTAACATTCCTAGCACGACAGAAACTACGACCCCCGATAGTGATTTACAAGAATTTACTGTAACCGGTAGTAAACCAAATAACAAACTGATCATACCGCCTGATCCAAATGTTCCGACTACTGCAGGAGATATTAATGTTACTGCCCCTAATTTAAATTTGGGAACAATAGAAGATGGGTCAGATCAAAATCTAGAAGAAGTTACGGTTACTGGAAGAAGAAACCCCGATGAACTTGAAGAAGTGACAATCACTGCCAAAAGACCTAATAGCACTACAGGCGCAACTGAATCTGCAAGAAATCAAGCATCAACTAGAGAAGAAACAAACTTTCCTGCAAGAAAAGATTGGCGAGTAAGACTTGCATTAGCGCCAGGATCAACATACTTGTACAATGATAACAGTAACGACTTATTACAACCATTACGAAACAGTAACGGTGTGATCTTTCCTTATACGCCATCAGTGCAAGTAACATATGGTGCTAATTATCAATCCACAGATCCTACACATAGCAACTATAAATTCTTTCAATATGAAAATAGTTATGTAGATAACATATTAATAGGTTGTGATTTTACGGCACAAGATACAGAAGAAGCGCAATATCTTTTAGCAGTAATACATTTTTTCCGCAGTGCAACTAAAATGTTTTATGGACAAGATCAAAATCCTAAACCAGGTACACCCCCGCCTATGTGCTTTTTATATGGATTTGGTGAATTTCAATTTAATGCACATCCATTAGCAATAACGCAATTTAATTACAGTTTACCAAGTGATGTAGATTATATTAGAGTTAGTGGCCCTGCAAATGTCACTACAGGAGCAGATGGTTTAGAAGAAGTTACTGTTACCGGTAAGAAAAATCCTACTGTTCCTGATAAGCCTGCTATTAGCAAAGGTTGGGGACAAATCGCACAAGACTATATACAAGGTCGTTTAGGACAAGGTGTGGCAGCAATAGGTAATGCTATAGGATTAAAACTACAACCAGGCGGAGCATTAAATCCTCCAACTTGGGTACAGTCTGGATTTAAGCCAGCAGGATTTAATCAGTTAACCAATCCAACATATGTACCTACAAAAATTAACTTACAGATATCTTGTATACCACTCATGTCACGTTATGAAACAAGCAATGTGTTCAGCCTAAAAGATTACGCTAATGGTAATTTGATCAGAGGTTATGGATCACAAGGTAGAAAAGGAGCAGGTCACTGGTAATGGCACAAAATAATTTATATCCATCAACAAGTCCATATAAAGAAACTGAAGTTTTTAATGATAAATTTTTAGACTTCATGATATACAGACCTATACCTAGTTTTTCTAGCGATGTACTGTATACTATACCTGAAGTTTATCAATATAGACCTGATTTACTTGCATATGACTTATATTCAGATGGTAGATTATGGTGGGTATTCGCAGCACGTAATCCTAACAGATTAGGGTTTGATCCATATTTTGACTTTGTTGCCGGCGTTCAAATTTATATACCTAAATTGGAAACACTACGACAAGTATTAGGTATCTGATATGGCCTATGTAATTGTTGATCAGGAATACACTGTTAAAGATACCGCAGGAATAACAGAAAGCGGGCGTTACGGTGATAATATTAGTTCTACCATAGATCCGGCTACAAACCAGCCTGTAATTACATTATATTTACCTGGTACAAGTTTAAAAGGCAATCTAGCATATTTTGAAAGATTAAGAAGTGCAGGTGGTGCACCAGGGTTAAGTCCCGCTGCATCATCTATATTAACAGAATTTCTACGTACAAGTTTTGGCTCAGTCACAAAAATTAATGCAGACACACTTGCTTCATATAAAGAATGGCAAGGTGAAGATACTACCGCAGAAACCAAACCCGCAGAACCCACTACAGAAGCAAGGCCCGCCGCACAAGCACCTGATAATGCTGAAACTCCAGCAGAGGCCGCAAAGAAGCCGCAATTAACAGGGTCAGCAGATGATGATAGTAACCCTAATAAAACAAATGCTGTAGATGGGTTTGGCCCTACCGACCCGGGTCAACAAGCGACAATAGGCGCAGATGGTATACCGGAAGTAGGTATATCAACTACTAAAGATGATTTAGAAGAAGTCACTATTACTGCAAAGAGACCTGCCGCATCAACCGGTGCGATACCACCAGGAGGAAAACCCGGTAGACGTTTGTATAACCCATTAAGCCAATTAGCAAGTTACACATATAATCTTACACTTTACATGATTACTCCTGATGCATATAAGGCATTTATAGAATCAGGTAGAAAAAAGATTGATGCATTAAGTCGTGCAACTCCTGTAGGTCAAGGCAGCAAACCTGTTTCTGGAGGTGCATTTATTGTCGCACAAAGCGGCGGTATTAATAATTCAAATAGCAATAGAATGCCGCCTTCAAGTCAAAATGAAAAGGTTGATTATTTTATTGACAATCTAAGATTTAAAACATTAACAAGCACTAAATCAACTGGAACTTCAACAACAGCGATATCAGAATTATCATTTACTATTACTGAACCATATGGATTTAGTTTTTTAAGTGATATCAAAAGAGCAAGTGAAGCATTAAAACAATATAGTAGTACCCCAGACTACAAAGAATTAGGAAACGCATTTAGACAATTTTTTATATTAGGTATTCGTTTTTATGGATATGATCAAGACGGTAGATTAGTGAAAGGCAGTGACGCACGTTATGGCAATGCTATAGATCCTATCGGCGGTGATGCATTATTTGAAAGTTTTCACGATCTTCAAATACGTGATATGAAATTTAGAATAGACGGTAGAGCGGTTCAATATCAATGTAGCGCAGTTAGCATAAACGGACAGGCACTATTAGGTTTAAAACGAGGTAGAATGCCTACTGGTACTAGAGTAAAAGGAAAAACTGTTAATGATGCATTAATGGGAGAATTAGGATTATTTAAAAATTTAAACAAAATAGAAAAAGATAAAATAGCCAACAATCCACCGAGTCAAAAATTTGCAAATGAATATAAGGTAGTATATTTAGGAGATGCTGAAAATTTAATTAAAGAGTCGCCACTAGTATCTGACGCAGACTTAAAAAAATATCGCTGGGGATCTACAACAGCAACCGATACAAGCGAAAGTACAGACGGACAAAATTTTAAAACAGCAGAACCCACAGAACGTGAATTTACATTTAATCAGGATACTACCATTATTTCTGCGATGGAAACAATAATCAAACGTAGTGGATTTATGGAAAAAGCACTGCAAACTGTATTCATGAATGCACAACAACCAGATCCTGAAAAGAAAAACTATGAACAAACACAAAAAGAACCGGCACCGTTACGCTGGTTTAATATAAAACCTGAAATCAATGAAGCAAATTGGGATTCAATTATTGGTGATTGGGTTTATAAAATGACATATGTAATTCAGATGTATGATATACCTAGTATTGAAACTCCATATTCAATAGCAGGTAAAAAATATTATGGCCCGCATAAGCGTTACAATTATTGGTTTACAGGAAAAAATACAGAAATAATAGATATGGATTTTAATTTTAACTATCTATACTTTAATTCTGTATTAGGTTTAGGCCCTAGTGTAGATGCAGCAGGTAGTGGCGGTCAAAAATCCGGCGGAGGTGGCGGTAGAGAATCGCAAAACCCGCCAAACAATTCTGGTCCAGGAAGTGGCGGTACAGGCGGAACTAGCGGCAATACAGGATTAAAATCTGACGCAGGCCCGGGTAGTAGTAATCCTGCAGGAACCGCAACAGGAGGCGGAGTCTCACCTATCGCGACCGGGGCACGAAATAACGGAGATAGAACATCATCATTAGGTGTGGGTCTTGAAGCACAAAATAGTGTCACAACATATTTAAATGACCTAGGTGCTTATTACCAAGGTAGAATGAAAATAATCGGAGATCCAGATTATTTAATTAGAGACGGAGTAAGTTCAATCAATTCTTTATATAATCAATTTTACGATACTGATGGTTTCACTATTAATGCACAAGGTGGGCAAGTGTTTGTTGAAGTTGTGTTTAAAGAAGGCAAAGATTATGATGATAAAACTGGATTACAAAAGATAAATGAAAATATTCTTTTTATAGAATATCCAGAAGATGTAAAAGCAGTAGCCAAAGATGCTATTGTTTATTTGTTGGCTGATGTTGATAGTATTTTTAATGGTGGTAAATTTGAACAAACATTAAATTTAATAGGTCCTACATTCCCGGGCAACAAACCTGCTAAGGCGTCACAGGGTGGGTCACCTGCAACACAAGCAGCCCCGCAACAACAAAGTCCTCAACAAACAACTAACACGCCAAAAGGTCAAGTGGCAGATGATGATAGTAAGCCGCAAAACAATATACCTAATAACACGCAGCCAGAAAAACAAGGCAGAGAGCCAACTAATTTACAAAACTTAAGTGACGGCGAATTGTTCAGTTTAGGTTATATGCCGGATGAAATAGAACAGATACGTAGAGGTGGATAATGGCAGAAGATATACAAAAAGCAAAAGGCCCTACAAAAAGAAGTAGTATCTTTAGCGGCGGTGCAAACCCAAGACTTGCACCTGTAATAGGCATTGTTAAAAACAATAGTGATCCTAAACGTATGGGAACTATTGAAGTATATCTATTAGACAACAGCGGTACTGATCCTGAAGATTATCGTAACTGGCGTAAGGTACAATTTTTAAGTCCGTTTTATGGTTTAACAAGAGCAACAAGCGGTAATACCGGAGAGGGCACATATAAAGGAAATTCAAGTAGTTATGGTATGTGGTTCGCCCCTCCTGATGTAGGCACGCAAGTGCTATGTTTATTTGCAGACGGTGATTTAAGTTATGGATTTTATATAGGTTGTATACCAGAAGCAGATGCATTACAAATGGTTCCTGCTATTGGCGCAACAAATGCTATTGTACCTAATACCAGTGAAGCACAAAAATATGGTGATTCCCCTTTATTGCCCACCACAAACATTAACTCTAACAATAAAGAATTTACTAACACTACAAAATACTTAACAGCCGCCAAACCAGTACAGAGTTGGATAGCAAGTACAATGTGGCAACAGGGATTAATACGTGATCCTATTCGTGGACCTATCAGCAGTAGCGCACAACGTGAAAACATAAGTCGTGTAGGATTTGGTATAAGCACACCAGGCAGACCTATCTATGAAGGTGGCTATAACGATGAAACTGTTCCTACGCAACTCAGAGAAAAAAATAAACTGTTAAAGGTTGTAGCACGCCGAGGCGGTCATACATTAGTAATGGATGACGGAGATATAGCAGGTAAAGATAATTTGGTAAGAATTCGCTCATCATTAGGTCATCAAATTATGATGAGTGACAGCGGACAAACTTTAATTATAATTCATGCTAATGGTCAAAGTTATATTGAATTAGGTAAAGAAGGCACAGTTGATATCTATAGTACAAATAGTTTTAACGTTAGAACACAAGGGGATATCAACCTACATGCCGATAACAATATTAATATACAGGCTACGAAAAATCTAAAAATACAAGCAGAAAGTATTGAAATAGAAAGTAAAAAAGATTTTAAGATCAGATCCGGCGCAAACTTTAATCAATATACTACGGGCACACATACTGTAAAAGCAGACGGCCCTTATAGTATGTACAGCCAAGGCGACATTAGTATGGCAAGTGGAGCAAAGGCATTTGTTAACGGTAGCAAAGTAAATCTAAATTCTGGTAAAACTTCAACCAATCCTGCAACAGTCCCTGTCATAGATCAAACACAACACACAGATACGTTGTTTGATAATACAAAGGGTTGGACTGCTGCACCTAGTAAGTTAAAGAGTATTACTAGTCGCGCACCTGCGCATACGCCTTGGGCTGATGCAAACTTAGGAGTGAATGTAAAAACAAGCGGGGCAGCAAATAGCAAACTACCTCAAACACCTAAAGGCCCATTGAGTAGAGGACGTTAAATAAATTAAAATGATCATAGATAATACAAATATAATCAAAGCAACTAAAACCCCACCGGTAAGTGTAAGCATTGATCCATTAACTACACAGGCCACATTGGGTACAATTGCTCAAGGAGTCGCAGAAAGCGAGTTGGCTCCCGCTGCAACAAAAGGTTATACAGTATTAGATTCACAACAAGGTAGTGAAACTTATATAGGCCAATATGCGCTAACACCTAAACAATTAGAAAATGCAGGCATTATAAAGCCAGGATCAGCAGGATTGGTTGAAAGTTTAGTAGGAGCAGGCAATGATATTTCTAAATCAATGCCGCCTGCAATCTTTACTGGTAAATCAGGAGCAAAAGATTATAATAGTTTTGTTAGAAATATACCAGCGCAATCAAATGCTATGGTTAAAAATTTACAAATATCTCAAACAGCATTACAAAATGCAGGATTGATTACAGGAGCAGAAGCCCCTAGCGAAATCAATGGTGTGATTTTAAGTGCAACAAACAACGGCGTTGACAAAGTATTAGAAGTTGTTAATAGCAATAGAAACATAAACAGTTCATTTCTACAAAAAGAACCTTTAGGTCAGTTAAACGAAACGTATAAAGATATACAAAATGGTAACTATGCAGGTCAATTAGCCGAAACAGGATTAGGCACATTAAGCGGTGTTGAAACAGCCTTGCAAGGACTATTAAAAAATCCTAATACATCCAATGCTGTCAGCACCGGTCGAGGATTACAGGCTAATGCCTATGAGACTATTAAAAATAGTATAGGCGCACTTATACCCAATGTACCAAATGATCTAACTAGTTTACAAAAACTTAAGACAGCAGCCGTTGATGCTGCATCATTAACAGCAACAACAAATCAGTTTGCGCAGCAAGCACAGGGATTTTTAAATCCTAATTCTGCGTTCCCATTAAATCAGCAGCGTTTAGAACAGGGTGTTGCTAGTGTAGGGCAATCTTTAGTTAATTTAGGTAAAATGTCAGAAGGTGATAATAATTTAAATCAAATAATTAGTGATCCTCAAGCATTAGCAGATAATGCTATGTCGAGTTTATATGAGAATGTTTCAGGTGTCGCCGCCGGACTAAACAATTTACCTGGATCTTTAGGATCAGTAACAAGCATAACTGATTTTAGTAAAGGCAAAATGCCGGTATTACCGGGCACTGAAGGATTGCAAGCAGAATTAAAGAATTTGTCTACGGAATCATTAAACAATATTCAAAATACTGCTATGTCCGCAGTAGATAATCTTCTAGGTCAGAACAACTTAGGATCATTATCGTCCCCTAATATTAACGGACTTGTTGATTTAGTATCAAGCAAATTACCTGCAGGTGCAGCAGCATTATTGCAAAATGCAGCAGGGTCAATAGCAGCAGCAGGGTTAGGATTAAAATCACCTAGTGCTGGTGTTAACACCGTACCAGATAGAGAAACCATAGCAAGTGAACTAAGAAATGCTATGAATGATCCCGGTATACCTGAACCTAATTATTTAGGTGTAAGTGAGTCAGCAAAAGCAAAAATAGAAAGTACGACTGAAGAAAGAAAAGGATTTATAG
>Ga0222714_10002309_pt1 | contig 20377 bp, 11 predicted proteins | sample C33_3DmetaG_FD_165048 | JGI IMG/M metagenome (GOLD analysis project Ga0222714, IMG submission 165048) | Estuarine water microbial communities from San Francisco Bay, California, United States - C33_3D | ecosystem: Environmental > Aquatic > Marine > Unclassified | place: USA: California...
TAACATTAGTGACTGATTCACCAGCAACAACATACTCTTCTGTGATAGTAACTTCTCTATCCTCTGTCAGAATCTTAGGTTCTGAAGAGATACTCTCCCAAGGAAAGTAGATGTCCTCTACCATCTCCTCGGGAGTCAATCTTAAAGTACGATATGAAAATAGTCTATAAGTTGTCATTAGTTTGCGCCAGTAACAGGTTGCATGTGATATTGATTGGAATTGGTATGATGACCATTGTACTGATATGCTCTACCAACTTGGAAGAGGTGACCATTACCCATTAGAATTAGAGTTGATGGTGTATGTGAAACTGAACCATCATAGTAACCCATAGGACAGAAATCACGGATCTGTCTGGAGTAATTAGCAGGAGTCTTCACCTTATGATAGAACCATCTATCGTATTCAGACTCAAAGAATGCACGGGGTGGAACTCTATACCAACCTTGCCAACCAGTTGTTACCATGTTGGATAGACCAATCGCACTACCACTATATTCATCAGTGATCTGGAATTGCTGAGTACCTTCATCACGGCACCAGTAATCTTGACCCAGACGCATACCACTAATGCTAGTAACTGCACTCTGCTGAACAAGGTTAATTGTAACACCTGCTCCTGGTCTTGTCATATCATATGTATAAACAACGTTTTGAGTCGTTGGTAGTTTGTTTTCAAAGTAACGTGCTTTCTGATCATCAGATAGACTCAGATAACCATCACCAGAGATACTATCTCTAACATCCTTAATACTTGTACCTCTAGCAATAGTTGCTGGTGCCCAAGTATGGTTAGGAATGTAAATTACCTCAGCATCACGGGTGCCAACTGTGCCAATATGCCATGTCATGTTCCACAGTTCTTCACCACCACCCCATGTACCATCGGGTTGCTCAGAGATTGCAAATCTGTGTCCTTGAAGTGAAGGATCTGAGAGATCAAATCTCCAGATGTCACCCTTCTGCATTGGAACTTCACCCTGAGAATCATTTAGTGCTGCGTTCCACTGACCATCACCGTACATATCACCAGTCATGCTGTTAACTGCCATTGCAACAACACGTTGTGCAGTTACAGTTTGACCGTCACCATTATAGGATTGGGAACCAACTGTGTTGCTTCCTGCTCCTGTAGTTGGGTTGACCAGATACTCTTTAAATGGTCTGTATTCAAATCTCTTGGTGCTATTGTTCCAACGAACTTGCCATCTACGAGTGAACGAACCGACTGAAAGTTCACCACCCATGTCAGGTGCTGCTGTACTTGAGTTGTTGATTGCGTGACCATAGTAGAAGATACCAGACTCTACGAATGGCATACCACCATCGGGCCAAGTTCTATCAACGTTGATCTCTGTGTATGTAGTATTGTTCCCATCTCCAGGGGTTCCAGTATAGTTAACTGTTGCACCTGAATCACCACCTTGAATAGGAAGTGAAGGAACTTCATTCCACATACCATCCCACACATAGGAGAACTTAAATCTAATTCCTGTGTTTGATGCGTTTGCCTGAACAAAACGATACGTTGTATTTCTTGCCAGACGAATATGTGGTCTGAGATAAGGAATGGTGAAACCTGCATCAGTTGCAATTTCAAACTTATTCTGTGCATTAACTCTCACATAATAAGTTTGAGTGGTGTTAGATGACTGATACTGATCTTGATCGTGTGCAATATACTTGACGATCTCCCAGTTATCACCATACATGTCATAATCCCAGTTGGTATAGTTACCATTCAGTCTATTGATTCTAAATGGTGCACCATGTGACCACCAGTAGTCTCTACCTGTACTGAAGTGACCATGAACAACTCTACGTTGTGCCATTCTCTGAGTATGCTGCTTATCAGCAAGATAATGGTTACGATAGAAGTAATCGTTATCAACGTTTGTCTTGTTATACAGATCTAGATATCTTCTCTTTTCAGTTTCATAATAACCAAATTGATACTGTTGATCTGTACCGCCAAATTGCCAACCATTATATCTCTTCTTCGCAGCAGTGATACGATAGATACCAAATCTAGACCAGTTTGGTGCAAAGTGGAGATATGTTTGTGATGTCATTTGTTCTGTGCCATTACCCACATGTCTCCAGTGAGTTGCCATCACACCATTATACAACCATCTGTTACCAGTGAAACCTTCGTTTCTTCTTCTGGTATCAATAAACTGGTTAGTATATGCATAATCAACGTTACCATCTTGAGTATAGAAGAACTCATCGTAAGATGTACGGTTGATGTAGATCGACTCACGACCGATTGCAAGACGGTGGTTACCACCCTTGGGCCAATATTGTGAGTCTTGGATAGGCAGGTTGTACGCATTATCTGCGTTCATTGCAACAAAGTGAATCTGGAAGTTCTCTCTCCAACCACCCCAGTTTGTTTCCATTGTTCTCACTGGGTTACCTGATGTAGGTGTACCAGATGGAGCATCAGCAGCAAGGTAGTTATCACCCTCCCAACGTGCCCAACGTGCAGGGAAATACACTGTAGGAACAGTCAGTGATGTACCATTTGCAGAGTTACCATTAGAACCCTGTAGAGATTGTGTGGTGGTAGTAAATGAATTACCATCAGAGTTCACAGTTTTCTCAACAACAGCACCACACTGCCAATGGAAACGAACAGTATGATACTGATCGAAACTTGTGGTGTTCAGTCTATTGTAGTGCTGCCAGTTACCTCTATTCTGTGTAGCAGTATGGTAAAGAATCTGTGGGTTGTAAGTTGAACTATTGTCCAACCACAAAATATTATTTTGATTACCCAACTGGAAGTAACCTCTACTGCCGAACTTATCGATCTGAGCAATAGGCCACTCACCATTATTTGCACTGGAATCTGTACCTGAAGGAGCAGGACTTCCACCATTACCTTGCTGAACTGCAATCATGAATATGTTAGAACCGTTAGGATGATTCTTTGCAGAAGTGCCGAAACAACCTCTCTCAAGGAAGTCAAAACGAGTATCACTGCTGAAACGATAACGAATAATTTCATCGTTGATTTGGAACCAACCGTAATAGGGGAAACCACCTGCCCAGTTGACATTACCATTTGCACTACCAGTAAATGTACCAGTACCAGTGTTATTTGTCATTCTAACTTGGTATCTAACCTCTGCACCTCTTTCATGACGTTGTGGAACAGTACCAGCAACACCACGGGTGCAATCTCTTAGAATCCAATGCTGACCATTAGGACCAGTATCTAGTGATTGATAATCAATATACTCATCACCAATTAGAATACGACCATTGGTTGAGTTATAGTAACCAACCATGCTTGTGAGGTGAATGGTTGTAGTATATTCATCGATACCATCACGAGATTGATTATACTCTGGATTGTCACGATGATATGAGTGACAATAATGTGGTTCATATACGTTACCCTGACCGATCAGGAATGACATACCAGTTCCACATTGTGTGCCATTGGAACCAACACGAGTGATGATATTGATTGGTGTATTCTCACCAACGTGAATACCACCAGGAGATCTACTACCAAATGATTCGTTACGAGATGCTTCTCCAGACTGATCATCAGTAGTACCATTACCATGTTGACCATAAGCATTCCATGCACCAGCATAGAGTTCGTTCTGATCTGTCAGAGGATAAACAGTAATAGCACCATCATCACCAGAGCACTTATAAACTGCAACATCATACATGCCGTTCACAAGAGCTGGTAGTGACATTTGATCAGTATCCTGATCATTGGAGATGTGATAACGTCCGTTGTAACCTACACCATAAGTGCGGCACCAACCTCTATATGCATCCTGATCACCAGAGAACTTCTCACGATAGTTTCTCTTACCATATTGAGTTGCCGCACCACCATTCCAAGGTTCTGCACGATAATAGAAAGTGTGTTCACCAGTAACTGAGCAATACCAGATATTAGTAATCTCACCTTCTTGCCACCAGTCATGCAGATAGGAACAACGAACCATGTTACCCTCATACTGCATCATTGGTGAGTTTTGAGGATAATCACCATACATTCTGGAGTTGAATGGACTCCTTTGAATGCTGTAGAGTCTACCTCCACCACCATAACCAGAGGGATCAGTAGTGTTGTCTCTGCTAGCATAGTAGAAAGTTTCCTTTCTATCACCCTGTGGTGTAGACATCATCGCATAATAACCATTGGTCCAGTTGTTACCATGGTTCAGGTATATTCTGTTCCTGCTGCTAGGACCATCATTAAAATCTGTATTATCAATTCTGGTTCTGTTTGTACCACCATCACCCTGAGAGTTCAGGGATGATAGATAAACTCTTCTTTGTTGTGATGTATGGTTATCCCAGTTTCTACCCATACGACCATTGTTGCCATATCCAGTACACCAAACATGACCCTGACCGTCTAGAACATAGAAACCACCTTGAGTATCATCACCACCAAGTTGAATCTTTTGAATACCACCAAATGTTGACCAGTTTGTTCTCTCGGGGAATCCCATGCAACGTGCAAAGATAACCTCAGAGATTCTACGGGGAGCACCACCGTAGTTTGCATTATAGTTCTGATCTCCCCAAGTAGAATAGGGGATACCCATGTTTAGAGATTGTGCTGCTGTTGGTGACAGAATCTGATAACCATAGGTGTTATATCCAAGTTGCCCACCTTCGTTTGAACCCCAGGTCCAAATTTCACCATCTTCGTCAATAGCAACCCAGAAACCGTAGCTACCTCCACCACCCCAGATGTCAACAATTCTCTTACCAGGATTTCTATTTTGAGTGTCTAGATCAAATGAAGGATCACCAACACCAATATCCTGCGATCCACCTTCCTGACCTGCAGTTAAAGGAGAATCTGTGTCATACAAAGTAACGTTTGGACGGAAGAAAATCTCTCTAGTTAGTTTGTGTGGGAATCTGCCGTTATTATTTCTATCTTCAAGATATGTTGCTTGAGTATTAGAGATATCAACGTTATGAACAGATGAGATCATCCATGGTTCACGACCATGTGACATTTGTGATCTTCCACCATAACCCCACAACCAGAGTTCACCCTCTTCATCTAGTGCTGCAATAGAATCATTATTTTGGTCATCACCTTTACCAGTCATCGCAAGTTTAACAATGCGACGACCACCAAAGTGCTCACGACCTAGATGATATGAACCAGCATATGAATCACTATCAGTACCAACACCAGACTTATACGAACCCATGCTGCCGATAGTTCCTACACTACCATCAGTGTATAGAACAGCAGTGAAGTAGGAACCACAGAGCAACTGCTTAATCTTAGGATGCCTTGTAGGCATTTCATCCCAAGCATTATGATTCTTATGTGCACTGGTGGATGACTCATATTGAGTATACATCTCACCATTGTTATTCTTATCCCTCTCGTCAAGTCTCTGGATCTCATGAGAGAACACAAACTTCTTAGACTCTTTATCAATAGGACGAATGTTACCACGAATGTCTACGTTGTTACCTTCGTAGAACTGCTTCATGTGCTCCGCATAAAGGCGGTTATTACCATTACGGTTGTTGTTATCTGTTAGATAACTAGTTGGTTCACCCGAGGCACGATAGTCACCATTGCCATCAATCCAACGAATGATACCACGATAACCACCAGTTTGTCTGGCATCACCATTGTGGAACCAGGGAACTCTTGTGTGCTCAGGCACGTTCCAAGGCATATTTGCTTCGTATCTTCTATACCTAACGTTGACAATCTGTGCTGTTAGGTTGACTGCTGCTGCTCCAAGGGGAGAGGAACGACCATAGTATCTCCAAGTAACACCACCATCAGAAACTGGTGCTACAGTTGTATGTGTTGGAGGAGTAGAACCTGTTGTTCCAGAAGCAGTTGCAACATATTTGTAATTCCTCCAAATACGAAGTTCACCTTGTGTAACAGCAGTTGTTGCTGCCCAAGATGTCTCTGCCTTGACACGAATAGTGTCACCAATATTAAAGTTTGATAGAGTTGCGTTAGTTGTTAGAACACCAGTAAGAGTGTTTTGTTCTTGATAACGGATGAAAACTTTCTTCTTACCAGTTTCAGAACCAGCAGAATAGTAAACGAAACGTGCAGTAGCATCACCTGTGGACGTTTGAATATCTACGGTAGACCAAGTACCATTACCACCACCATATTCCCAACCATTGTTTAGATATCTCCACTCATCTTCATTCTGAATATCTTCAACTTCAAGTTCAACTGCAGTAATTCTACCTTTGAAGTTTGGATGACCAAACCAATCAACGGGACTCTCACTTGGTAGAATCATTCCCTGCTTATCTTTGGGAATAACATCACCTCTTAGAAAATCATCCCATGCACCTGCATAGTCAAACTGAGGATCAACCTCAGTGTTCATTTTAATGCAATAGTATGATGAGTTGTGACGACGAACAACGTCACCCCAATAATACTGAGTATCTTTATCCCATTGACCTTTCCAACGGAAACCGTTAGAAATTTGATCCCAGTATTCAATATTGATAAGATCTTTCCCAGGTTGATCCCAATCTGCTCTAACGAGTTTTTCAGAATCTTGGATTGTACTACTTGTATCTCTAATACAAACGTAAGTACCTCCCTCAAAAAACACAACATCGTCTTTCTTATACCCACCCACAGTTGAGTCGGAATAAGCACCACGATGGAACAATTTAATTTTGCCGACGTTGATTGCTACCATTTCGTTAGAATTTGCTTAGTTGCGTTTAAGTTCTCCTGGTGTATTTATTACCAGAATGCGTTGTAACTCATGACGTATTGTGCCTGACTCCATGCGTTAGGGAAGTAGTAACCGCCAGGACCATTAGACCACCAAGTGCCAGTTGGTCTATGAATCCAGAATGCACTGATACTAGAACCAGCATCATGAATCAGTTGAACATCAAACTCTTCGGGGTTAAAGGCACCACCAGTTTGAATAGATGCGTTAGCATTTCTTCTGAGATTGTTATCAGAAGAACCGTAAGGATCGCAACGTTGTCTATCAAATTCACCAGAGGAGTAACCGTTAGATGCCCAACCACCAGAGTTTCTACCGAAGAACAACCAGTAACCAGGGTTATGTAGAGGATCATTAGAATAGATGGCACCACCCCAATACTGACCGTTACCACCAGTGTATCCACAACCTCTAATAAAGTGAACGTTTCTTACAAATCTGTTACCGTGTGAACCCTGACCATAACCAGGAATGTTCTTAGTAGCATCAGCATTAGGGTCAGTGATTGCATTATTCAAACGATCAGAATCAGACTCTGCACTCTTTCTGCAAGGTGAGAACTTTCTAGTGTCCCAGGTTGCAGAGTTTCCAGCAAAATCAGTAAATGATCCAGTAGTATTATTACTAGCAGTCCCATTCATCAAATAACGATAACTGTTATATCCTGCTGCCCAAAGATAGTTGTTATCTTTATCGGTTCCACGGGTCATGTACAGTGCACTATATCTATCACCACCAGTTCCCCAGATATTCACAACATCAGCAGGAGTTTGGTTTAGATAATCAGTGACTAGACCAGGGTTGCTTTCAGTAGATGTACCACCACGTCCTAGTTGTCCGTTATCATTTCTACCCCAAGTAACAACCTGATTGTTTGCCTGAAGCATTGCACATGATTTCACGTTATGGAAACCATATAGAACAAACTTACGAGGTCTCTTCGACCAATCATTTTGTGTATCGGAGATACCCCAGTTCAGTGCAGTTGCAGTCTGGAATGCGTTTTGGTTGGTAGTGTTACCAATACCAAGTTCACCATGACCGTTATAACCACAAGTGTACATTCTACCATAGTCTGTCAACACATAGGTTGAACCATAGGAACTACCTTTACACCAAACGTCAATGATTCTACCACGACGACCTTCATCCCACTCAACAAGTGTTGGTGTTGCTCTGTTGGTAGTATCGTTATGTCCAAGTTGACCATACCCATTATAACCCCAGGTATATAGATCTAGGGTGCCTCTATCATTTTCAATCAGAGCAGCATTGTGGTGTGTACTATCTCCATTCTCACCCGAAGATGCAATTCTAACACACTTTTTACCTTTAAATGTTGTCTGTAGACCACGATTTCTACGTGCTCCATCATACCCAACACGGACAAATCCTTCTGCTTCACTATCATCACCAATGCCTGCCTGACCGTGACCAGTATAACCGCAGTAATGAATTTCACCGTTGTTAAACAATGCCAAAATGTTTCTCCAACCAGTGAGAAGCATTGTGCACTTAGGAGGTGCACCATCTGGTGTAGGTAGTAGACCCTGCTCCCAGTCATGATGATTCATCACTGATAGAGAAGGTGCTCTATTTGACCAGTCTGCAGAAGCAAAACCTAGAAGGTTGTAATGATAATCACGACCAAACTGAGCAATACCACCATTTCTAGCAATCCACTTCATTGAGTGGTTACCACCTGAACCGTTACCTTCACATGCATATCCTAGTTTATCACCAGGAGAGCAAGGTAGTCTTTCCTCAACAATAGCATGGTACAGGTTCACATTGTTAGTGCCTGCTGTACCTTGAGGGAACAGACCTTCATTAGTGCCATTGACTGCGTTAGTTTCATTCGTAGCAATCTGAATGGTATCATCATCAACTTTGATAATGTATTTGATAACACCAGTACCACCAGTCATAATACCAGAACCACCTGAGGGGAACAGATATCTAACTGGTTGTCCAGTCTGTAGACCATGATCGGGAATAGCAATTGTATTACCAGCAACCTTACCACCAGCAGTAGTTGCATCAAATGTCAACGATCTGACATAGATTGGTGCATCAGGATCACCCCATGGAGAATCTTCTTGATTGGAACTCCACTCGGGTTTCATACCATATTGTGCTGCCCAATGATATGCATATCTGTAGTCGTTCTCACCACGAGCAACGATTTCCCAATAAGAATGATTTGTGCGATCAATCAAACCAATACGAATTTGTTCAAACTTGATGCTTGCATATCTCTGTTGTGGAGAATATAGGTATAGATCAACGTTTGTACCAGGAATAGTTGCAGATGTATTGATCTGAATGAATGCATCTTTCTCACCAGGAGTTCCTGAACTAGAAACATTACTTAGGAACTCAGCACCACCACCCCATGTACCATCGGGAGTGCCAGAGAACTTGAGTTGAAATCCTTCCATTGAAGGATCACTCAAATCAAACTTATATGATTTACCAGGAATCCATCTGAGTTTTTCCCATCTTTGGAATCCTTGTCCATCACCAATATCAATTTGGAATCTACCTCTAGATGCAACTGGATCAAAAATTTGTTGTGCTCTAGGTGCACTTGTGCTCTCATTGAACTGCTGCATCACAGAACGAGCATCAGGAGATTCAAAAATCCATCTCACTTTATACTCATACAGTGAGTCTGTTGCCGAATAATAATTTGATAGATATCTATCTGTTATAGGTCTAGTAAAAGATAGACCTAGATTCATCATCTCTACGTTATCACGGAGATCTTCAATGATGAACTTACCACCCATATTTGGATGATTGTCACAGTAATAATATAGAGCATCGTATTCGTAATCTTCACGAATAGTGAATCTCAGATATGCACCAGCAGTACCCTGTGCTGCATTAGAATATTCGATAGCATCAGTCTGAGTTGGTGGACCAGAATAGTAAGAAGGTGTGCCACCTAGAATAGATGGTTGCTTAACATTATATGGCACTGCATATGTAATGTTAGTAATCTTCAGACCAGGAGTAATTGCACCGTCTGGTAGGGTTGATAGCAAGAACTCATGCGTTGATAGTGAGGAGTCTGACAGATCAAAATAATATCTGTTACCTCTGAGCATCTTCAGTTCTGCCTGTGTAACCCAGGTAGCACCATTATTCGTGGAGATCTGATAAACACCACCAACAACTCTTACCTTGTAGATAAACTCATAATCTCTGATCAGAGGAATCTGAATGTTCGATGAACCAGAGGATAGTTTTGCTAGGTAAACTGTATCCTTGTACTTAACAATATCTCCAGGTTGATATGACTCATCTTTGTTCCACTGAACGTATTCTTCTGGATAGAAATACATTGGGAGTGTTTTATCAGCACCAGCACTCATGCTGGCATCTGTCATTGTAATTGCAGTACCTGCTTCTGCGTTTGTTCTGCTGAGTGCTAGTTTAATATTATTAGCATCAACCTTGATTATATAATATTCTCTCTTGCGGGAAACACCAATACTTTCGTAATTATCCTTATCGTAAGTAGGTCTAGTGGTTCTCTTACTATAATTGTCAATAGTTTCTTTACCACCTTCCATGTCATACTCTGCTAGGAAGAGTGGGTTGTAATCAAAAACAACTTTTTGACCTGTTTGGAATCTGTGAGCATAGATTCTAATGGTATCTGGTGCTGGAGTAGAGGCAGCACCTTGCCAAGAATTGATTGTAGTGCTACCTTCAACAGTTTGCATCTGCCATCTGATAGGAGCAGATCTATCGTATTCACCAAAACCAGGAGACCACTCTTGCCATGCTGCTTGCCCTGCTGCTTGAGGGTGATTGACAGAACTCGATGTGTGATTTGAGATACAAAGATATGTGGACTCATGGTATCTAACCATATCGTCCCTTTTGTACGCCTGACCACTCTTCCAAGCACCAGTTTTGTTGAAATGTAGTTTCCCGAGAATTGCCATTATGGTAGGTTAAATACTAGGTTTCCGTTTGTTGTGGACAGTTCTGCTTTTGCTTCTAGTCCAACGAGTGACACAACATCAAAATCACCGTCATCAAAATCTAGGGTCTCACCATCTGCAGACTGAGGATAGTATTTTTTCATTTCAAAATCACCGTTAGGTAGGATCTTAAATGTCGTAACGGTATCAATGTCTCTACCCTTTGCAATATTTAGGTAGTTGCCATCAGTAGTTGAATAGATTTTTAATCTCTCTTCAGTAGAATCATAATATGTAATACCTGAGGTTGGTGTAATACCCACAGGTGCTGCAGTTAGTACAGGCAACTTAAAGAAATTATTATTAGCACCACCAAGGGTCAGAGACCCCATGGTATATTCACCATCATCTTGAAGTTTATTGGGCGTAACACCATCGTCCTGAATATTAGACTGGTTGATAACAGAAAATATTGGTGTACCCTGAGGTGAAATAGGTGCTGGCATTTTTCTTTATTACTCCTAGTTATTTAGATTGGGAACTCTCTAATTACAATACGAGTTGTAGCAGGAATTGCGGATGTGAACACAACCTGATTATTGACAACTGTATAATCACCAGGATCGGTAATTGGATTAGTCTGTGGTTTAGCACAAACACCATTCAGGAACACTAGAACTGTATTCACATTATGGTTAAATCCTGCAGGAAGAGGTGTTGCTGGATTACGAATATCGAATGGTCCAACAGTTCCATTACCCACATATGATCTGCTGCCATACTTACCAGCAAAACCAACCTGACCTGTGACATTTAGGTTGCCATCAACCAGAACATCACCAAGAATATCTAGGGTATAACCTGCTGTAGGTACTCTACCTAGACCCAGTTGGTTACCAAGAACATTAAACAGTCCGATGTCAGTGATACCCCACTGCACCCAGTTACCGTTAATGTAGACCCAACCCAGGTTGCCACCAGGACCCACAGAGATGTTATAGCAAATGTCACCCTGGTTATATGCTAGTCTTGTATCAACATCAGGGAATCCAGGGTTAGCAGCATCTTCCTGTGCTAGGAAGAACTTACGAACGTTCTGACCTAGAGTATCATTCAACAGTAGGTTGTTGAACACACCTTCCTGCACGTTGATAGTGTTTTGGAAGTTGACAGGACCAGAGAATGTGGAGTCCAGGTTGTTACCGTCACCACCAAGAACTGTCAAACGGTCGGAGATAGTAACCTCAGTGAATGTATCAACCTGAGTACCTTCTTCACCAACAATGTTCAGGGTTGCAATATCTTCTGATGTGACCTGACCTGTAATTGGGTTAACAACGTTGTTACCAATGTATAGTTCACCGTTAGAGTTCAGACCAGAATAGAAAGCAACACCACCATCTTCCTTGATTGACTGTGACAAACGAACTTCGTCTGTAGTCAGAACTCTATTCTGAGTTGCTGGGAATGAAGTTGAATAGTTGCCAGGACCGAAACCAAGATATTCAAATGTGTGGTTACCAGATCTTAGAATTGAGTGACGACGAAGTTCAACATCAAAACCAGGATAGGGGGATAGTGCATTCACAGGAATAGCACGGTTCTCTGGTGTATCACCAATCTTAGACTTAAGGAAATAATCAACACCACCAAATGTCAGTTTGGCATTGACTGCATCCCAGTTCAGGTTATTCTTAGTTTCTGCAAGGAAATCAATGACGCACTCTTTTGTAATTGAAAGTTTTGAATCTAGATTACCTTGACCATCTGTTGCATAGACTTTACCGATAATCTCATTATCAGCAACGGACAAAGCAGGATCTGGGTCATCCTTAGGATTATCTCTGTCAAATCCAGGATACACCTCAGTGACTTGCTGAGAGAACTTCCTATCATTGAAGTTAGGTGTGGATGGTGAAACATTACCCTTCAATAGGGTCATATAATAGATACCATCTGCAACTCCAGGTTCATACGCCTGGAATATTTCTACGTCATAGATGTAGAAAGTGTTGTCGTACACTGGGTTGGTAGTTCCAGTTGTAACTGGTTGCATAACGAAACCAGTGATAGGTGTACGAGGCAGAGGATTAGTTCTAGTAGATGGAATGACATAACGAACACGATAAATTCTTTCTGAAAGTGTTCTGGTATCAGGAATACGTCTTACATAAGAGATACCAGTAAATTGAATTGCATAATAATATTGACCTAGTTGTGACTGACCCTGAACCACACCATAGATGTCAGTATCATTGGTGCGAATATACCACTGACCATTCTGGGAGTCCCACTGGACAGGATCATAACCACCAGTGGTATAAATCTCAGAAGAATAAACCTTAAAACCAGCAGCAAGCAGACCAGAACCAGGAATAATATTGGGATCAACGTATAGAGGAACATAGATTCTATCATTGTCCCTAGCACCAATATTGAAACCTTGCAGTTTGGTGGATGGACCTGCTGTTGCAGAGTAACCATTAGCAGTTGTGTATCCATAGAGATACAGTCTGTTCTCAGTCACACCAGAAACTGTGGTCTGACCGTGAGCAAGAGTTGCTTGAACGTCAAGTGAAACCCAGTTAATGTTAACCTCTTTAACTGCTCTCACCCATGTTGTAGGTGTACCGTAGTTTGTACCACCGTTTGCAGGAGATGAACCAGTATAGATTCTGTATGATGCACCAGAGGTTGCAAAATCTCCGTTAATCTGGTCAACAATCAGAGTTCCTGTTGATGCATCCCAAGAAACAATTTCACCAGTGATAGTGCTGTTTTCCTGATATGCAATCTGACCAGGAATAAACGTACCACTAACACTTGAAAGAGTCAGTGTACCATGAGAGATAGATTTTGGTGGTAGAATGTGTGTAACTCTACCAGAATTATCTTTGTTAAATGCTGTTGATTTGAAACCAACAGATCTTAGAGCAGTGTTACCAAAGTTGGAGTTAGAGTTGGTGATAGACATGTCACCACCCTGAACTGCTTCAAAGTGTCGTTCATATCCCACAGCAAACACAGACACCGCCTGGATGAATGCGTCGTTAGATGCTTTAACGTGAACGTGACCCCAACCCTTTCGATACTTAGCATCACCGTCTAGGTGAGCACCGTCACCATAACTTGCATTCACATAAGTAGAACCATTCCACCTCACAAATGCACGGTCATCTTTCTGTAGTGAGATACCCGTGAACTGTGCCACAACCATCGACTTGAATCCAGTTGCACGTGAACCATCAGCGTGCATACCATTCATACCCCAAGTAGATCTTAGGGACAGGTTGAACATGTATGGAGATGCCGAGTCTACAGTGTCAATCTCAACTCGGACTTCAATGTTTGTACCTGATGCGTTTGCAGCAGGAGCATTTGCCATCTGATAGGTAAACTGGTTACCAGATGCAGAGGTAACGATGAACGAACCATTATAGAGGTTACCGTTAGCATCAACATCTGCACCAGAGATGTTAACCGACACACCCACAGAGAAACCGTGGTTGGTAGGTTGACCAGCAGAGTCAACAGTTGATGCAATAGCAGTAGTACCGTTACGAACAATAGAACCGATTGCAAACACGTCAGAGATAGGACCGACAATACGGTTCTCTTCAACACGAGTCTGAATCTGGTCGTTAGAAATAACACCAGAGGTGTCAGGAATCTGAACGAATGCCTTAGAAATCTTCTGGTAATATAGATCTAGGTCATTCTTGGAAGCATACTCAAAACAAGTTAGTTTGTGGTGAGAGAAGTTTGGTGCTGTAAGTTGTGAGAAATCATCACTTCTATAGTAGACACCGTTAGTATCACCATCACGGAAAGTAAACTGCCAGAAATAGCAACCACCAGTAATACGGAAGATTGCAGATAGTGCTGGAGAATTGTTATAGGAAACACCAAGTTGTGCTGCTAGAGAGTCTGTATTAGCAAATGTGCCTGATGGTTCATTATAAGAAGGATATGGAACATACTTAGGAATAATCTTAGTTCTTCTCAGGTCAAGACCAACCAGAGAACAACCTCTAGGAACAATAACACCACCATCAACCGAGTTGAATTTATAAAATTCGTTGTTGACGGATGTAATATCAAAGTTGGAAGATTCTGTCAGTGTGGTTACAGTATTGTAGTCTGCAAATCCAGGTCTGTTATCAATAATGTATTCACCAGGCATTAGTAGAACGGTGAATGAGTCAAATGAGTCGTTGTTCAGACCTGCACGATAAGAGAATCTTGACACCTCAAGAAGTGCCCTCTGAATTGTTTTAAAGGGTCTAAGTGATGAGTTACCTCTATTGTCAATTGAGTCTGATGCATCAAAATCATCAGATGAAACATAGATGATACGTCCAGTTTTGGACGTAATAATATTCTTGAGTCTTGATAGTGCCATTTCCTAGATTCTTCCTAGTTGTATTTAGACTTCCTCGGTAAAACCGAAGAGTGAGAATGAGACTGCGCCAGTGTCTGCTTTCACAGCAATGTTCTGATCTGGACCAAGAACTAGACCACCAATTTTTTCGTAGGTAGCAGCAGTTAGGGATTTACCTTTTACCAACCAGTCAGAGGCATCAATATCTGCCACTGAGTTAACAGTTGCAGTTGCGGGAGATAGTGCGAAATCAAGGAAGGAGTCAGTTCCACCGAAAGGAACTGCAATATCATAGAGAGAAACATACAATTTGCTGTTTGCAGTATCCCAAGAAATCACTTTACCTTGTGCATCAATATTCACCGCATCGAGGGTGTAGGTAACGTTAGTAATTCCATCAGTTGCCAACAACTGAACTGACATGGTATTCAACCAAACTCCAGAAACATCAAATAGAGTTACTGTTGTGGTAGCAGATGTGTTTGCAATCAGACTGAGTTGACCAAAATCATCGTCAGCATCAGCACTGAAGAAATTAGTTTGACCTGCAACATAAAGGAACAGAGGAGTTGTTTCTGTGTTAGATGGAGTAAACTCAATCTGTCTAGCAATATATGCATTAAATGTACCAACATTTTCATAGTCGGTTTCGGTTATCACAGCAAGACCAGAACCAGTGTCACCCTTATAAACTACACCAGTGGAAAGTTTATTGCCAGTACCAGTGTTGGTGCCGTTTTGAGTATCGTGAATTTGGGTAGCATAATTATTGTTTGATGTATCATCTAGATTGATGATGTAAGTATTGCTTCTTTCAAGAGTGAGGTTTGGTGTGATTGCATATGCACTACCTGATGGATTTGCTGCATATACAGTGGAACCAGAAGCAAGTGATAGATAAGGTCTTGCACGATCACCAGAGTTAGCAGAAATATCTGCATAGAAACCAGCAGTGTTCTTTGTATTGCTGTCCCAAACTTTTTCACCAGAGTCGAAATCGGAGGTTGCACCACCATCCTTGATGATTTCAAGATATGTACCACCAACTTTAGTGACGACACCAAATGCAGTAGGAGTTGTTTGTGTGACTGTTGCAACAGTGATGATTAGATCATCGGTAGATGATGCACCACCCAAAGTAGCACCATCAACAGTAAATGTTTCAGTTCCTAGATAATCTTCACCTGCTGCCTGAATCACAACTGTAGTAACGTTACCCGAAACATCAGTGGCAACATCAAATTGTGCACCAGTACCATTTGCACCATTATAGGTATAAGAAACTGAAGTGAATGTATTCGATGGAGTCAATGCACCATTAGTTGTTGCACCACCAGATTCTGTTGTGGTGTTGATTTGACCCACTTGATAGTCACCATAGACAGTATCACCAACAGCAATGCTACCAGCATTTTGAATATTGGTGAGATCGAGTCTTTGTGTTTGGAAAACTTTTTGATAGTAAGTTGTAGATGTTGTTCCAGTAGATTGATATCTGAGCATCTTACCTGAAGCAACACCAGTAGTGTTGGCCAGAGTTGAACCACTGTTGCCAAATGTCAATGCTCCAAAATCAACAACACCATCAATTGTGACGGTGTAGAGTGAGATATTATCACCTGTTGAGAAGGTGTATGAGTTTGAGTCGAGAGTGAGCACTTGAGAATAGTTTCTCAAACCAACTGAAAATGTTGAAGCAGCACCAGCAGTCTCAGCAGCATTCAGTGTGACTGATGCAACCTGAGTGCCAGTTGTCTGATACAAGTTAGTCAGGGTAGTCCCTGGTGCTGAAGATGCTAGTCTGCCTTGTGCCATGATTTGTTATTAAGAGAATGCTAGGAAATAGAGTTTTTGTCTGAGTCTACCTGCGAACTGATCACCAGACACTTTGCGAGAAGCAATCAGATCAGTAACAGAAGCACCATTCGCATCTTCTGTGATGATTATGCCATCACGGTCAGGTAGTTGAACTATCCTATCTTGCGAAAGTGTATCTGCTTTGATAGTTGTTGTAAAGCTATTTAGTTGTCTTACAAACAACCAGTCAATATTGTCATCAGATACTGTTCCTGTTGTATGCACAGGAGGAGTTAGACCTGTAGTACCTGAAGTCTCTGCAATATAAATGTTGGAGGTTGCTAATACTGGATCAAAATAAGAACGAACATCTCCAATGTTTACAGATTCATTAGAGATCCATGCAGTATATCCAGTCTTAAATTTGGCATTGACAAGTGTTTTTCTAAAAACATCTTGTGTTGCTGCCTCAACCAGAATTTGGTTGCGATCCACTGCATTCACTTGAGGAGTTTCATCTGGAAACTTGAATATTCTTGTGGATGCTGTAGAAATAGTAGAGAGATCAAAGGAAACTCTCTGTGAGGTTGCCTGAGAATTGCTTCCTTTATATGCAAACAGAGGGTCAGCATATGTCTTGTTGGCAACAGTTGCAGTGTTCTCCTCACCAAGAATGGTTAGGTTAGCATCAGCAAAGGTGTAAGTTCTTGAGTTAGTCAGATTATTAGCAGAGAATCCAACCTTGAAAGCAAGGTTAGTACCACTAATTGTAGGTGTAACAAGATTCTTATCTCTAACGTTCTGTGCCGTCAGAGTGTCAACAAGATCTGTGCTTTGTGTAGTATCACTTGCCTGTGGCAAACGATATGTAATAGTACCAGTATAGGTCCAGTGACCAACAACAAACTGACCAGTTCTATTGTTTTGTGAGTTAACAACTCTCAAACCAGCAGAGATTGATGAAGGAGTTGATGCTGCATCGGAATCACCAACAAACAAACCAGTTTTGTTTGTAAATGTCTGAGCAGCATTCTCAGTTAATAGTGTATCTGATGATGTCACACCACCAGGAAAGTTGAACACCTTTGTGGCATCACCACCAGAGTTTAGAGTATCACAGTTAAAACGTGCTTTTCTGCCATTAGTAGCAGTAAACTGTGTGATGTTATCAGTGAAAATTGCACCCTGACCACCAACTGTAAAGTATCCACTACCACGAGGGATAATCTCAACGTTTACACTGTTTGAAGAATTACTATCTTGAGCAGACAACTGCAATGTAATGCTATTGCTACCATTATCAACTCTACCAATTTCCAATGCAGAAGCAAAGTTGCTGATGATTGAACCACCAGGACCAGATGATTGTGATCCAATAACAAAACCTAACTTCTGTGATGCACTGGAATAAACACCAACACCTCTATCAGCATCAAAAGCAACCCCTGGTTGTTGGATAGTACCTTTGGGGGTTGCTTGGAAAAATGAACTGATTTTAATTTTACGGTTTGGTTTCAGAGCATCATTAGTATTAACACCAGGAAGAATCACATCTCCACTGATATCAGCACTCAATAACTCTGGTAATTGTGTAATTCTTACTGAAGGCACTACTCGACTCCACTGTGCATACGAACTTATTTATACATTTTCTTTGTCGAGGAACTTCTCAATAGCATCATGTACAAACTGTGCAACTTCTTCTTCTGATAGACCATTCATCCAACACCATCTTGGATCATTTGGATCCCAGTCAATTGAAAATGAACCATCGGCACGTTCTTCAATTTTTAGAGAATCTTCAGCAGTCGTCTCCGCAGTCTCCTCGTTTAAATTGTTTTCTAGTTCGTTTGAGTTCTTTAAGTTCATGTTTGATACGTCGGTAAGCATCTTCTGCATCAATTTTATCTCCAATTTCCATAGCAATTATTATATCAACACGAGTTCCAAAATGGGACAGTGCTTTTTCAAAACAGTCAAGATCTTCGTACATTATTTGACTCCAACTGATTTGAGATATGCATTATATCTCATAAAACGATGCAGTGATACTGGAACATTGAGAGACCAACAGCATTCTTGATATGAAAGAAATTCATACCAAGGTGTAGTTGGATCTAACGTAGGGTATTTATAACTTTCCACCAACTTTTCCATCGTTCATCACTCTGCTAGTAGTTTTATCCCATCCTTCTTGTAATCCTTTCAGATAAAAACGAGTTCCTGATATACACTGATCTTCAGTTATTGCAGTAACAAGTTCCGTACCATCTTTCTTTGCACTATGCCATAGTCCGTATTGAGTTTTATAAACTCGGAACGTATCGTCAATCCATTTATGTTCTGCAATTTCTGGATGTTCTTTTGTCATATTCTAATGTTAGGATTTTGTTCAAAGTTTTGGTAAAATGATACTAAATTGTATCTGTACCCATCATCAAATTTTGGATATGGACTGTGGAAAAAATCACCATTGTATATGATAACACTATTGAATGTTGTTTCAGCAACATGATAGAGTTGCCAATCATCATTTCCATCAAATGTTTTCCATGGTTCAGGATCTGTGGGTCTCACCTCAGATTGTAGCAGTGACATACGATTTTCGTCAAGCATTTTATATGCTGGACATCCATGGAAATTATAAAATCCTGTACCACCTTTTGTATTAGTCAACCAAAGCATTGCAACCGCATCATAATCCCAGTGCGGTCTCCAATCATGATTTTTGGTTGGCATATCCTTCCACATAATATTGGAAGATGTAATCCAAGTTCTAGGATTTAGATCTAATCCAACTGCTTTACCAATGTCGCAATATGCAAGAATTAGATTGCGAAGTTCTACAGGTGTAAATTGTTGTCTTGCACCATAAAATAATCCAGATAGTGCAGGAAATTTCTGCAAAATCTGGATAAACTTGTCTGGTGTTTTCAAGAAATTGTCAATAACATAGTATCGTAAATGATCTGTGACTTTGATCTCAAAAATCTCCATATTATTGTTGACTTCTGATGCTTCATACAGTTCATCTCGATCAATCACAGTAAATTTCATGAGGTACTTCCTTCACACGGAACTCCTGCTCCTGGGATCGAACCAGGGACAACTCGATTAACAGTCGAGTGTTCTACCGCTGAACTAAGCAGGATCGTTTTTTTGGTACTCCAACTCAATCCAATTGAGAAGAGTTTGGAAAGCAGTAATTGCTGCTTGATTGCAGTTGTCATCCTTTAATCCTTGAATGTAGTATTCAAGTGCTTCAATCGTCATTTGACGATCTTGTTGTGAAAGCAGAGACATAAGATTAATGAGAACCAATGGAGAATAGGAGACTCGAACTCCTGACAGCCTGCTTGCAAAGCAGGTGCTCTACCAACTGAGCTAATTCCCCAGATGGAGTAAGCGTAATATATCTCAAGGATATAACAGAGGCTTACCCTCTATCTCTGTTAGGTTGGACTCGAACCAACTACTGAATGTATTGTCTACGTGCCTTTCCCTTTGGCATCTAACAGGG